>Ga0182793_1000247_pt1 | contig 48073 bp, 40 predicted proteins | sample Passage237A_FD_130498 | JGI IMG/M metagenome (GOLD analysis project Ga0182793, IMG submission 130498) | Cellulose adapted compost microbial communities from Newby Island Compost Facility, Milpitas, CA, USA - Passage2 37A (version 2) (version 2) ... | reverse complement strand
GAGGGCGGCGAGGAGCGCGAGGGCGTGGCGGGGTTCGGGTTTCTTCATCTCGGCGCGGTAGCGTTTCGCGAAGCGGGTCCACTCGGCGGGCGTTTTGGCGGCGCCAGCGAGCCTTCGGGATTCCAACAACGACTCGCCATTCATCGGCATCTACAGTCGTGTTGCCGCGTCCTCTTCATGAAAGCACTCCTCCTGATCGCCCTGCTCTTTCCCCTACTGGTCCACGCGAACCGCGTTTTCAGCGTGGAGCGGTTTACGCTGATTGACGCGGATTACTACAGACACGAAACCGGCTACCTCGATGAAGAAGGCGCCTTTGTCGTCGAGGACTCCACCAAGTGGCCATATTTCGACTCTCCTACCTACAAGGAAGTAAAGGCGGTCAGCGGGAAGACGCTGATGTGGAAAACTCCGTGGTCACTCTACAAATCTACTGCACCCGGATATCTAGACGACATCGCACGATCGAAGACCACCTACCCGCTCACCCACGGATGGAAATACTACGTGGTGAAATATGAGAAGGGCGCGCGGGGCGGAATCATTGGGAGCACGTTTCCAGCGACGACTCACAACCTCGCAAAGATCTCCGGACGCACCCATTTGTCTGTCGGTAAATCGGCGACGTTCGGCTTCGCGCTTACTTCGAAAACCAAGGTGCTGGTCCGTGTGCTCGGCCCCGCTTTGGCCGACAGCAAGTCTCCCCTAGCCAATCCGAAATTGTCGCTGTTCTCCAAGTCGAAGCTCACGGCTCAGAACAACGACTGGTCTGAAACCGCTAAGAATCGTGACGCGGTCGCTGCCGCTTCCAAACGACTAAAGCTAAAGGGTCTGCGGAACGGCTCTAAAGACGCCGCCTTGGTTGTCACTCTGCCCAAAGGCACCTACACCGTCGAAGCCCGCGCAACATCGAGCACCGCCAAAGGCGAAATAGGCTTCGAGCTCTACGAAGTGCCCATCAACTGAGTGCCGTGCAATGGGCCACGGAGCGAGCCTCCGTTCTCTCCGTTCCCTCCTGTTCAAACGGCTCGATTTCGGACGTCTCGGAGAGACGCCTACCTCACTCCGCCATCGCGCCGAGCTCCTCGCCCGCTTGCGCACGGCGTGATGCGTCCAGCCACAATGCCGTCCGGCAGAGCCCGAAACCCGCTACTCTGTCCGCGATTTATGAAAGTTAGCGGAGTTATCGAAATCCGACCGCCCCAGCCAGTTTGGCGCATATGTTGGAGAATGAACAGGTAGTGAGATTGACGTTACCCGCTATCCTGCCGAATTCCGCTTTCGCCGAATAAGGGAATTCGTATTTAATCGAACTCGCGTTCGATGGAATAAGGCGCTTCCTTATTCGCCGAACTGAAGTTACCGCGACCATGACCCCGGAAACCTTCACTGAGCTGCAGCGCCCGCACTGCCAACGGCAGCCAGAGGGTTATTTTGCCTTTGTGCCCCCGCCTCTCCCGCCCGCGCTGCCTCTCGACTGGGAACTGGCCGGGCTGCTCTCGGAGGCGGACCGGGCGGTGGCGGAGTTGAGCGGAGCCGGACGGTTGCTGCCCAATCCGCATCTGCTGATCCGTCCTTACCTTCGCCGCGAAGCTGTGCTCAGCTCGCTGATCGAAGACACCTACGCCGAGGTCGAGGAGCTGTTGCTGTTTGATCTCGGCCCGGCCAACGCCCCGGAGAAACCCTCCGTGCGGGAAGTGGCCAACCATATCGTCGCGCTGGAGACGGGTTTGAAGCGGCTCGGCGAGCTGCCGATCAGCTCGCGCCTCATCAAGGAGCTCCACGCCATCCTCCTCCAGACCGTGCGTGGCGGAGACTCCACCAAGACCCCCGGAGAATTCCGCCGCAGCCAGAATTGGATCGGCCGGCCGGGTTCCACGTTGAATACGGCCACGTTCGTGCCGCCTCCACCGCATATGCTGAGTGAAATGCTGGGAGTGTGGGAAAACTACTTTCACGCGGAGAGTGCGGAACCGCCGTTGGTGAAAATCGCCCTCCTTCACTATCAGTTCGAGGCCATCCACCCGTTCCTCGATGGCAACGGGCGCATCGGCCGCCTGCTCATCACGCTGTTTCTGTGCGACCGCAAGATCCTGTCCGAGCCGTTGCTTTATCTCTCCTCCTACTTCGAGCGCTACCGTGACGACTACTACCGGCACCTGCTCGCGGTGAGCACGCAGGGCGCATGGAAGGAATGGGTTATTTACTTCCTCACCGGCGTGCGGGAAACCGCCAAGGAGGCGCTGACCGACACCGCCCGCCTCGTCGATCTCTACAACCACTATCGAAAGATCATGGCCCAGCAGAAACGGTTGCCGAGTGCCTGCGCCGGGGTGCTCGACGCCCTCTTCGCCACCCCGATGCTCTCGATCGCGCACTACGCGGAACGACACGACGAGAACTTCCAGAACGTCGCGAAGGCCGTCGAGTTCTGGCAAAAGCACGGCTTGGTGAAGGAGGCCACGAACCAAAAGCGAAATCGCATCTTCGTGGCGGCCCCTGTCTTGGAAGTGACGCGCCCGAAGCCGCTCCATCCCACTTCATAACCACCGCTCGCATCATCTCCGAGTGGGCGAATCGGGTGGGGACAAGGTGCCAAACCGCGATTGAACGCCAATGGACGCGAATCGGTGCGGCCGCGGATTGGGCCTCCGTTTTCTCCGTTCCCTTCTGTTCAAATGAATCGCAGCGGACGTCTCGGAGAGACGTCCCTACCTCACTCCACTATCGCACCGTGCTCTGCGAGCAGCTCGCGCAGGAGCGAGCGGTGGCAGTGGGATTCGTCGGCGCAGTAGCAGCCGACGGAGAAGTGGGTCGTATGCGAGAGGGCGGCGAGGAGCGCGAGGGCGTGGCGGGGTTCGGGTTTCTTCATCTCGGCGCGGTAGCGTTTCGCGAAGCGGGTCCACTCGGCGGGCGTTTTGGCGGCGAGGCCGAGCTTCATGGTTTCGAGCGAGGGCGCGAGGGTCGGAAACCACACGTCGAACCAGTCGCCGCTCGCGAATTTTTCCTTCGGCACGCCGCGCGGCGGACGGCGCACGGTGCCGAGGCGCACGCCTTCATTGGCGGTTCGCGGAGTTCCCAGCCTGACAATGCGAATGCTCATGGTTCGTTTACGTGAGCTTTTCTTCGAAGGACTCCGATCGAGACACGTTCAGTCCGTGATGTTGCCGTCGCGAACGGCCGCGTCGGTCAGGTCGGCCGTGAGGCGGATCATGTCGAGACAGCGGAGGCCGTTCTCGACGATCGGCGGTTCGTAGGCGGCGAAATAATCGCGCACGACACCGGTGATGCGAAAGCCACTTCGTTGATAAATCTCCAGTTGGCGGAGGCTCGAGTTGCCCGTGCCCACTTCGACGCGAGTGCAGCCGCTGGCGCGCGCGTGCGCCAACACGTGGGCCAGCATGCGGCGGCCGAGTCCCCGGCCTTGGTGCGCGGGATCGACGGCGAGATTGTTCAACTCCGCGCCGGCGCCGTCCACCGTCAGCACGGCCACGGCGACGACACGTCCCTCCTGCTCCCCGAGGAAAAGCGTGCCGCGACGCAGATACGTGCGAATCGCTTGCTCCGACGGATCGGCGCTGAGGAGCAACGGGAGCGGAGCTTCGTCCGACGCGCCGATCCTAATCTGCATGGGTTTCTCCAATCCAGAGTCGGTTGCCATCGGGATCGGTGAGACGGAACTCGGTCATGCCGTAAAACGTTTTCTCGAGCGGCGGGACGCTCACGCCGCGACGCTGCACTTCGGCGTGATACGCTGTAATGTTTTCCGGATACAAATAGAGCACCGACTGACGCGGCGCGTGCGGATCGGTGTTGATCGATTGGTCGAGCATCACGTGGCAGTCGCCGCAACGGAGCTTCGCCCAGCCCCAATGGTCCTCCTGCCGCTCCACCTCGAATCCGAGCTTCGCGTAAAACGCCACGCTCGCGGGCATGTTTTTCACCGGGAGCATGGGGATGAGCGCGCGCAGTTTCATGCGGTGAAGGGACTCGCGCCGTGCTCGCCGTCAAACATGTCCCGAGTCGGGACGAAGTGCGGACCGGATCGAGCCCGAGTGCGCACCGACTCGGGACCGAGTGCGGCCACGGTCGGACCAAGGTGCGTCCCACGTCGAGCCAAGGTCCGGACATGCTCGAGCCAATGTGCGGACTGGGTCGGGACATGGTGCGCACCGGGAGGGACGAGGTCGGTGCGAGGGTGGTCGCGAGCCGGTCGGATGCGAAAAAATTTTCGCCTCCGGTGGGGGTCGTTTCTTGCGGAGGGCTGAGGGCGGAGTCATTTCTGCGCCCGCGTGCTATGCTGACTCTCTATTTGATCCTCCCTGCCCTGCTGGTCGCCGTCGTCATCGCCTCGGTCGCGCTCGAACGATGGAGCGTGCCGGTGATCCTCGTCTCGCTCGGCACGGGCATCGTGTGCGGCAGCGATGTGCTGAAGCTCTGGCATTTCGACGACATGGTGCTGACCAACCAGGCCGCGAATCTCGCGCTGGTGTTCATCCTTTTCCACGGCGGTTTCATGACGAAGCGCGCGAACTTCCGCGCGGTCGCGCTGCCCGCGAGCGGCCTGGCGACGTGGGGCGTGTTGCTGACGGCAGCCATCACGTTTGCGGCGCTGCGTTGGGGGCTGGGTTGGTCGATGGAGCTGTCGCTGCTCCTGTCGGTGATCATCTCGTCGACCGACGCCGCGGCGATTTTTTCCATTTTGCGCGCGCAGTCGCTGCCGCAGAAACTTTCCTCGACGGTCGAAATCGAGAGCGCGGCCAACGACCCGATGGCGATTTTGCTCACGACGGTGGCCGTCTCGAGTCTCGCGTCGGGCGAGTCGTTTGGCGCGACGACGGTGCTGCTGTTTTTGTGGAAGTTCGGCGCCGGTCCGCTGATCGGCTACGCGGCCGGGCGGGTGATCATCAAGTTGTTCAACTGGCTCACGCCGCAGGACCGCGGTTACTACTACGTGTTGTTCATGGGCGTGGTGATGCTCACCTACGGCATCGCGGAGCTGGCGCAGGCGAGCGGCATGCTCGCGGTGTTCACGGCCGGATTTGTGATGGGCAACGGCGCGTTCGTGCACAAGCAGGGCGTGCAAAACTTCTCCGAGGCGCTCTCGACGATCGTGAACATCGGCATGTTCGTGCTGATGGGCCTGCTCGTTTTCCCGAGCCAGTTCGCGCACCTGTGGGTGCAGGGTCTGCTGCTCTTCCTGGTGCTCACGTTCATCGCGCGTCCGCTGGCGGTTTTCATCGGCACGGTCGGCATGGGCATCGCGGCTCGCGACAAAGTCTTCGCGGCGTGGGCCGGTCTGCGCGGCGCGGTGCCGATCGTCCTCGCGACCTATCCCGCGGCGGCCGGCCTCGCGATCGGCAACGAGGTTTTCAACCTGGTGTTCTTCGCGGTGCTGCTGTCGATCATCACGCAGGGCTCCACGCTCGGCGTCGTGGCCAAGTGGCTGGGCCTCGCCGAACCCGCGCGCCCGAAGGCGTTGTTCAATTTGGAAATGATCACGATGGCGAAGAGCGACTACGACATGGTGATCGTCGATCTGCCCGGACCCAAGGGCGCGCCCGGTCCGCGTTTGCGCGACCTGCGTCTGCCCGAGGGCGCGATCATCACGCTCATCACGCGCGGCGACGAAGTCGTGCTGCCGAAAGGCGAGACGCAACTGCAGGGCTGGGATCAAATCACCGTGCTCGCCCACGCGCCCGACGAAGACCAGATCCGCGAGAAACTGATCGGACCGTTCGAGGCCGTGGCGGGCGACGCATCGTCCGCGCCCACGCCGGCGACGTAAGCGAGCGAGCGCAGCCGCGATAAAGCGGCTGCGCGCAGCGCGTGCTCGCGCACGCTGAATAAGCGTCGAGCACGCCGAACATCACCCACGTCATCACGGCGTCCCGTGCCCCGCTCTGCCGCGCTCCACCGTTGTCCGCACAAAGTAACCTATTAGGTTACTTTGTGCGGGTGGCGTTTGTTAGTTCGCGGCGGCGAACTCCGGCGCGAGTTCGAGGCGGAAGAATTCGCGCGCGTTGGCGAAACAGATGCGGCGCACCATGCCGCCGACGAGTTCGAGATCGTCGGGCAGTTCGCCGCGCTCCATCTCGGCGCCGAGGAGATTGCAGAGCACGCGACGGAAATACTCGTGACGCGTGTAGCTGAGGAAACTGCGCGAGTCGGTGAGCATGCCCACGAAGCGGCTGAGCAGGCCGAGATTGGAGAGCGCGTTGAGCTGCCACTCCATGCCTTCCTTTTGATCGAGGAACCACCAGCCGCTGCCAAACTGCACTTTGCCCGCGATGGTGCCGTCCTGGAAATTTCCGGCCATCGTCGCGAAGGTGTAGTTGTCGTTGGGGTTGTTGTTATAAAGCACCATGCGCGGGAGCTCGTCGGTCGAGTCGAGCCGGTCGAGGTAGCGGCCGAGCGCGCGCGCCTGCGGAAAATCGCCGATCGAGTCGAAGCCGGTGTCGGGGCCGAGCGTGCGGAGGAGCCGCGTGTTGTTGTTTCGCTGCGCGCCGAGGTGGAGCTGCTTGGTCCAGCCGCGCTTCGCGTCCCAACGTCCCATCTCGAGCATGAGAAAGGAACCGTAGCGCAACGTGTCCTCGGGCGACGCGGCCTTGCCCGCACGCGCGGCGGCGAAGATCGCTTCGGCTTCGCCGCGCGTGCAATCGGCGGCGAGCGCGTGCTCGAGTCCGTGATCGGAGAGGCGTCCACCGATCGCGTGAAAATCCGCGTGGCGTCGCTCGAGCGCGGCGAGCAGATCGTCGAAGGTGCGGATCGTGGTGCGCGCGGCGCCGCCGAGTTTTTCGAGCCAGGCGTTGAAGGCTTCGGGTTGGTCGACGACAAAGGCCTTGTCGGCGCGGAAAGTCGGATACACGCGCGTCGCGAGGCTGGAGGCACGGATGCGTTCGTGCGTGTCGAGCGGATCGGCGGGATCGTCGGTCGTGCAGATCACCGCGACGCGCTGATCGCAAAGCATGTCGTGCACGCGCGTGGTCGCGAGGGTGGCGTTGGCGCGCTGCCAGATCGCGTCGGCGTTTTTCGGCTCGATGGAATCGAAGATTCCGAAGTAGCGCGCGAGCTCGAGGTGCGACCAGTGATAGAGCGGATTGCGCAGCGTGTGCGGCATGGTGGCGACCCACGCGTCGAATTTTTCGCGCGGGCTCGCATCGCCCGTGATGAAACGCTCCGATACGCCGTTGGCGCGAAGCGCGCGCCATTTGTAGTGATCGCCGCCGAGCCAGATTTCCGCGAGGTCGGCAAACGCGTGATTGTTGGCAATCTGCGCGGGCGGGAGGTGACAGTGATAATCGTAGATCGGCTGCCCTTCGGCGTGGCGGTGATACAGCGCGCGCGCCGCATCGGTCTGCAGAAGAAAATCGTCGTGAATGAAAGGCTTCATAGGTCCGGTGAGATGGTGGTGACGAATTCGGACAGGGAGCGGATACGGTCGAGCGCCGCGCGGGCTTCGCGGCAACGAGCCGCGGCGACGAGTCCGGTGTTTTCGGCGAGGAAGATCAGGTAGGCCGCGACGCGCCGGGCGAAACCGAGCCGCGCCTCGTCGCTGATCGCATAGAACCGCGCCCGCTGCGCGTAGCCCCCCGGCGAATGATCACCGAGCGCGGCTTTCTCCGCGCGACCGCCGGCGGCGAGCACGAAGAGGAAATTATACTCGAAGAAAAACATGTGGTCCGCGCTCGGCGGCAGCGCTTCGAGCGCGGCGCGGCAGGTTTGCTCCGACGCAAACACGTCGGCGGATCGGCCCGCCTCCGTCAGTGAGGTGACGACGAAACTGCGCGCCATCTTTTGCTCCGTCGCGTCGGCGCTGAACGCACCGGCCACCGCCATCTCGAGCGTGAAGCGATACCAGTCGCGCCAGAGCGCCTGATCGCGCGCGTCCGACGACGCCTGCAACGCGACGCCCATCTCATACGTGTAGCGTCCGCTGGTTTTGATCTCGAGCGCGCCACCGGTCACTTCGCCCATCACGCGATAGTTTTCGGCGGATTTCCCCGAGCCCGAGTGGAAGCCGATGCTCACGCCGAATTTTTTCGCGACGTCCCACTGCCGCTCGATGAGACGGCGCAGCTCGGCGTTGTCGGGATAAGGCGCGTTCTTCTGAAAACCAAACGCCGGCGCGATGAAGTTCACCGGCATCCCGAGCACCTCGCAGAACGCGAGCATCACCGCCGTCGTCTCCGGCGTGGTGAGTCCGGGCAGTTCGTCGATCGAGAGTTCGCGCAGATAACGGCAGCCGACTTCCGTGGTAAACGCGGCCTCGCGCGCGGCGCGATAGGCGTCGTCGCGCCGCTTCATTTTTCGCAACGCGGGCCAGACGGTGGCAGCGAGCTTTTCGAGATCAGCCGAGGCAACGGCAAGACCCGCGGCGGCCACGCGCTCCCGCACCGCACGAAGCACGTCGGTCGGAATCTCCGCGAGCGGGGCGGGCGCGTTGCGAGCGAGTTCGGGCGAGAGATCGAACGTGATGTAGCTCGCGAGCAGGCAGCCGCGCACGAGCGCGTCTTCACGCGCGTCGAACTTTCCGCCGATGGGTTGGTGGTCGGCATTGAAACTCCACGCGATGCGGCGGTGGTGAAAGCCGGTCTTCAGTTTCGAAAGCACGCATCCGTGGCTCATGCCCTCGACGCTCTGGCCCTGGTGTCCCTCGGGCACATTGGCGCCGATGAAAGGAAACGGCACGGTGTCGAGCTGCCCGGCGAGCATCGCGTCGACGTCGTAGACCAGTTCACGCGGGATGCTGTTCTGGTTGGCGGTGAGCCCGAGTCCGAGCGCGCTCATGGTCCACTCGACCGCCGGCCAATGCAGCGTGGTGAAACGCGCTCCGACGCCGAGCGTGCGCGAGCCGAGCTGCGCGTTGGCCACCGGGAAAATTGTCGAACCGGCGTCGTGCTCCTGCACGAGATTTTTCAATCGCAGGAGATTCTCCCACGTGGCGGGAAACGCCGTCTTCCCCTCGCCCAGCTCCGCTCCCTCGGCGAGCACGCTGGCCGCGCCGACCTCACGCGACGAAAGCACCCACGCGCAATCTCCCGCAGCGCTCTCCACCAGGTTCCACTCGCCGATCGCGGTGGTGAATCGACTTTTGGGATACGCCGTCACCTGCCCCGCGCGGATCGCGGCGAGCAGCTCCGTCCAATCGAGACAGAAATCGGGACTGACGCACGGGTTCTGGGCGATCCGCAGACCGTGTTGGAGCAGGAAAGCGTTGATGGGTTTCACAGGGGAAGTTCGGTCAAAAGGAGCGCCACAGAGTGCACAGAGCTCCGTGACCTCTGTGGCAAAATTCCGGCTGAGGAGTGGGGTGAAGGGTTCAGATCGTCATCGCGTGGTAGCCGCCATCGACGACGATTTCCGATCCAGTGATGAATCCGCCGGCCGCGTCGCTCGCGAGGAGCAGCGTGGCGCCCACGAGTTCGCGCGCTTCGCCGAAGCGTTTCATCGGCGTGTGGCCCATGATGCTCGCCACGCGATCGGGCGTGAGGACTTTGCGATTCTGCTCTGCGGGGAAAAAGCCGGGCACGAGCGTGTTCACGCGCACGCGATGCGGCGCCCACTCACGCGCGAGGTTTTTCGAAAGATTATGCACCGCGGCCTTCGTCGCCGAGTAGGTGAACACGCGCGACAGCGGCACGAGGCCGGACATCGAACCGAGATTGATGATCGAGCCACCCTCTCCGCGCTCGACGAGGTGTTTGCCGAAAACCTGGCAGCCGAGAAACACGCTCTTGAAGTTCACGCGCAGGATGCGGTCGATCTCCTCCTCGGTGATGTCGAAAAACGGCGTGGCGGAGTTGATGCCCGCGCCGTTGACCACGATGTCCACGCGCCCCGAGCGCGCGAGCACGGCAGCGAGCAGCGCTTCGAGTTCGGCACGCGATGTCGCGTCGGCCGCGTGAAACCAACCCCGTCCACCCGCGCTCGCGATGCGGTCGAGCCGCACCTGCGCTTTTTCAGCATTGCGGCCGACGAGCACGACCTCGGCGCCCGCGCCCGCGAGCCCCTCGGCCATCGCCCCGCAAAGTTCACCGGTGCCTCCGATGACGACGGCGACTTTGCCGCCCAAACCATGGAGATCGGTGAGAAAACGCTCGGTAGACATACGCAACGAAAGTGAGGGGTGAAGCCGCGGGGTCGCGACGATGGAAAATCAGTGCAGCGAAAAACGCTCCCACCGCAACCCTTCGGCGGCCGCATTCGTCAGCATGTGAGTAAACGTTGACTCCACTCGGCTGACTGTCCCGTGAAAACCCGCTCGTTTTTCTCCGCCCTGATTTTCGCCGCCACCGCGTCCGCGATGCTCGCCAACGACGCCGAGTCCTCCGACTCGCCCGAGTTGAAGCGCGCCCGCGACACCTACGATCTGCACTGCGGCCTCTGCCACATGGCCGACGGTTCCGGTGCCGGTCGCATGAGTCCGCCGATTGACGGCAGCGCGCTCGTCGCCGGCGATCCCGCGCCGCTGATCGATCTCCTCCTGCACGGCCCGGACGCCGTCCTGCCCAAGCCGCGCAAGAAATACACGAGCGTGATGCTGCCGTATCGCCACCTCACCGACGAACAACTCGCCGACGTGGTGACGTATATGCGCACGCAGTTCATCGACCCACCCGCGGGCGCGGTCACCCCGGCCCAAATCGCCGAACGCCGGAAGAAGTAAGAAGCGCCGCGGCTCGCTCGCCGCCCTCCTCTTCCTTCTTCCTCTTTCTCTTTCTTCTTTCTCTTTCTCCCCAAACCAAGCTCCCCTCGCCAACCGACCGACCAACCGACCGAGCAAGCGAGAGAAAGAGTAAGAGAAAGAAGAAAGAGAAAGATTCGCAGCTCGCACTCGCAGCGCCTCACGGTCCCCGCGCCGCTTGACCCGCGGCTTTCCTTCGCGAGCGTGAGGTCCCATCGCGTCAGGTTCGAACCTCCGGAAGATCGGCTCCGACTTTCCTGCTTTCTCCCTTTCAAAAAATCAGCCCGCCCTGATTTCCTGAGTTCCCGATAAACCATGCTCTCCGCCCCGCCCTCTCCCGCTCCGGCTTCGTCGCTCGACGAGGCAACGCGCCGGCTCGACGCGTGGTTCGCGGAGTGTCCCGCGACGGCGGTGGCGTTTTCCGGCGGCGTCGATTCTGCGCTCGTCGCCTACTGGGCGCGCCGCGCGCTCGGCCGTGATCGCGCCACCGCGTGGATGGCCAATTCTCCCAGTCTGAAACGCAGCGACCTCGCGCTCGCCCGGACATTTTGCGTCACGCACGACATCGCGCTGCGCGAACTCGCCACCGGCGAACTCGAGAATCCCGCCTACGCGAGCAACCTGATCGACCGCTGCTATCATTGCAAAAACACGCTCTACACCGATCTCGCGCACGCGCTCGCCGCGGCCGGTTCAACCGCGTGGATTTGCAGCGGCGCCAATCTCGACGATCGCGGCGACTACCGCCCCGGCCTTCGCGCCGCCGCCGAAGCGCGCGTGCGTCATCCGCTGCTCGAATGCGGACTCGGCAAACAACTCATCCGCGAACTCGCGCGCGCCCACGGCCTCGCCGTGTGGGACAAACCCGCGACCCCGTGCCTCAGCTCGCGCATCCCCTACGGCCAGCCGGTCACGCGCGAAAAACTTTCCCAAATCGAAGCCGCCGAGGCGTGGCTCCACGCCGCCGGTTTTCCGATCAACCGCGTGCGCCACTTCGGCGAGCGCGCCGTGATCGAAGTGCCCGCGAGCGAGATCGCGCGACTCGAAACCGTGCGCAACGAACTCGACGCACAGCTCACCGCGCTCGGCTTCGCGGCGTTTCACATCGATCCGGACGGTTTCGCTTCCGGCAAACTCAACCGCGGTCTCGTCTCCGCCGCGGCCTGACATGCACGACATCGATCTCGATTTTTCCCGCGACGAACGCATCGGCCTGCCCGAGCTCGTTTATGGCGAATCCAAATCCGCCGCGCAGCTCCACGAAATTGCCGCGCGCTACGCCGCGCAAAACGCCAACCTGCTCGTCACGCGCTGCCGTCCCGAACAAATCGAAGGACTCGACGGCGACTACGACCCGATCGCACGCACGTTTCTCAAACTCCGCGTTGCGCCGCCGCGAATCGGCGGGCCGGTCGGTGTGATCTACGCGGGCACCTCCGACGCGCCGGTCGCGCGCGAGGCGCTCGTCACGCTGCGTTATCTCGGCATCGACGCCGTTGAGTTCGGCGATTGCGGCGTCGCGGGGCTGCACCGCTTGCTCGCGCATCGCGCGGAGATCGAAAATTGCCGGCTGCTCATCTGCCTCGCCGGTTTCGAAGGCGCGCTGCCTTCGGTCGTCGGCGGACTTTTTCACCAGCCACTGATCGCGGTGCCCACGAGCGTCGGTTATGGTGTGGCCGACGGCGGACGTGCCGCGCTGCACGCGATGCTCGCCAGCTGCGCGTCCGGTCTCGTGGTGGTCAACATCGACAACGGCTGCGGCGCCGCGATGGCCGCGCGACGCTGGCTGAACTCCTGCGCATGAACTCACGCGTGCTCCATCTCGATCTGCAAAGCGGCATCAGCGGCGACATGTTTGTCGCAGCCGCCGCCGCGCTCGCCGGTTGCGAGGCGGAGATCGAAAAACTTCCCGTGCAACTCGGCCTCGCCGATGTGCACGTGGCGTTTTCCGAGGTCACGCGCGCCACGCTGCGCTGCCGCAAATTCGATGTGATCGAGTCGGGCCGCACCGAGGCGCAACCCGAGCCGCACCTTGGCTCGACCGTGTCCGCAACGAGTCCCGACCCGGTCCGCACCTTGTCCCGACCCGGTCCGCACTCTGTCCCGACTCAAGCCGCACACAGTCCCGACATGGATCACTGGCAGATCGACGATGCGCATCCCGCGCATCGTCCGCTCTCGGAGATCTTGCGGTTGATCGATGCGTCACCGCTCGAAGCCGCGGTGAAGGAACGCGCGCGGCGCATGTTTCGCCGACTCGGCGAAATCGAAGCGGACGCGCACGGCATTCCGCTCGAACAGGTGCATTTTCACGAAGTCGGCGCGATCGATTCGATCCTCGATCTCGTCGCGTCCGCGCTCTGCATCGAACGCCTGCAGCTCGCCGAAGTCTTCGCGACGCCGGTATGCGTCGGTTTCGGTTCGGTGCGCGCCGCGCACGGCTCGCTGCCCGTGCCCGCACCCGCGACGGAGAAACTGCTGCGCGGCGTGCCGACGTTTGCGGGCGAACTTTCCGGCGAGTGGACGACGCCGACCGGCGCGTTGATTCTCGATGAATTGAAACCGCGCTTCACGGACGCGGTGGTGACGTTTTCCGCATCGGCTTTCGGCGCGGGCAACAAGGACACGCCCGCGCGACCGAACGCGCTGCGCCTGCGACTCGGCGAACGTGCGCCGGCGTCGGCTGCGACCGCGGGATTGTTGCGCGACGAACTCGTGGCGATCGCGTGCAATCTCGACGACACGACCGGCGAGTTGCTCGGCAGCGATTTTCTGGAGCAGGTGCTCGCCGCTGGCGCGCGCGACGCGGTGCTGCATCCGATCGTGATGAAAAAAGGCCGGCCCGCGCATCAGCTCGAAGTGCTCGCACCGCGCGAACGCGCGGAAGCGATCGCCGCGCTGCTGCTCGCGCACACCAGCTCGATCGGCGTGCGCATGACGCCCGTATCGCGGCTCATGCTCCCGCGCGAAGCCGTTTCGTTGCCGACAGCGTTTGGCGAAATCGCCGCGAAGCGCGTGCGCTTGCCCGACGGTTCGACACGCACGACGCCGGAATACGAATCATGCCGCGCCGCCGCCGCGAAAACCGGCGTGCCCGTGCAAACCGTCTATCAAGCCGCCCTCGCCGCCGCGCACGCGCGCTGCGCGATGCACCACAAAGTAACCTAATAGGTTACTTTGTGGTGAGCGGGATCAGGCGCTCGCGTGTGCGAGCACGGAGGCGGCGAGGCGGCGGCCGGCGGCGAGGCATTGCGCGACCGAGATGCCGTCGCGGAGGTTGCCGCCGATGTGGAGGCCGGGCGCGGCGGTTTCGGCGGCGGCTATGGCTTCCTTGAAGTGGCCGTAGCCAAGCGTGTATTGCGGGATCGCACGCGGCCAGCGTCGGATGTGCGTGTAGACGGGCTTTCCGGCGCCGAGCAGTCGAGTAAGCTCCTGCGCGACGATCCGCGCAAGATGATCGTCGTCGACCTGCGTCCATTCTGGCTGGCGCACGCCACCGACGAATGTCGTGAGACCCACATGCTCCTCGGGCGCGCGTCCGGGAAACATCGAGCTGGAAAACAGCGTGCCGAGGATGCGGCCGTGCTCCACTTCCGGCACGAGCAGCCCGAAACCGTCGAGCGGATGCGCGACGTCGTCGCGGCGATAACCCATGAACACGGAGACAACCGGCGGATGCTCGATCTGCGAGACGAGTTGCAGGTGGTTGCTCACGGCGAGATCTTCGAACGGCAGCCGGGCGAGCGCGGTCGCCGGCACCGCGCACACGACCGCGGAGAACACTTCGCAGCGCATCGCGCCGGCGTGCCAGTATTCAATTTCCCATGACGTCTCGCGTCGGCGGATCGCGGTGATGCGCGCGTGAAGACGCACCGCGCTCTCGAGGGGACGCGAGAGCGCGTCGACGAGCTCCCGCAAGCCATGGAGGAACGAAAACATCTTTCCGCGCGGCGCGCCGCTGGCGTTGCGGCGTTTCAAGGCACCGCGCAGCAGCGAACCGTGCTCGCGCTCCAGCGCGTGCAACCGCGGGAAACCGTGCTCCACCGAAAGCGCCTCCGGATCGCCGGCATACACGCCGCCGACGAACGGGTTGACCGCGTAATCCAGGAACTCCTGTCCGAGTCGGCGCCGCACGAACGCGGCGACCGATTCCTCTTCGTCGGGATCGCCGGGCGGACGCCATGGTTCGGCCAGCAGAGCCGCTTTCGCGCGCCAGGAAAACAGGCGCGTGGACACGAAACTGAGCGGCGAGGCGGGCATCGCGCGCGGTTTACCGTCGCGCACGATGTAGCGACGGCGTGCGAGATGCGACGCCTCGACGCGACGTCCGTCGAGCCCGAGTTTTTCGACGAACGCGGAAATTTCTCCTGTGCTGTCCATGAGCGAGTTGGGCCCCAGCTCATGCAGCCAGCCCTCCTCGCGATGCGTGCCGATGGAGCCGCCGACCCGCGGGCCGCTTTCAAACAGTGCGACCGTCCGACCCTGGCGGTGCAACTCCCACGCGGTGGTGAGGCCGGTGATCCCCCCACCGATCACGGCGACCGGCAGCACGCCTGCGGGACGGCCGGCTCCAGCCGGAGCGCCCGTGAACGCAGGTGGCACTGAGTGATTCGTCGGCATGGCAGACGCAACCACAGTAGCACTGCGGCGGCCGAATCGCTGCGCCCCGCTTGCGAAGGACTGCGCACGTGTTGCCGCGCGACGCGGTTTCGCGGGAAACAAGAACGCCTAAACGCTCGCGCGAGCGGCGCCGGGGGCGAGCGCGACGTGGCGACTAGCCGCGGCCGCCGCGAAGGAGGACGAGGTGGTCCACGCCGTGGGCTTCGAACTCGCGCCAGTAGGCGTCTTCCTTTTGCGCGACCTGCTCTTCGGCGCCTTCGGGAATCTCTTCCGTGTCACCGGGCGGAATGCCGTGTTCCTGACGGTAGTCGCGCAACGCGAGCCGGCTCACCAGCTCGGTCCAGAAAACGTCCTCGGCGTAGCGCTCGAGTTTTTCGGCGGCGGGACCGTTGATGAGTTTCGCGGCCGGATACGCGTCGCCGTTGACGTCGGTCTCCACGAGGTCCGCGCAACCGAGCGGTTCGGCGAGCGCGAAGACCTTCTGAGCGATATCGTGGTAACGTTCCGGCATCGTCTCCGGATCGTCAGGACGGGAGCCCGCGACCCAGAGGCCGAGGTGCACGAGTTCGAGCAGGCGCCCGTATTCCTTCGCGGTGAACGACACTTTCATGCGCGCAATCGACGAAGGCAGCGCGAGGGCGGCAAGTGCGGAGTGTGTTTTCGCAGTGCAATCCGGGTTTCACGGACGCGTGGCCAACCGCCCGCGAATCACGCGAATCGACACGAATGAAGGAAAACAACAGGGCCGCGGGCGGAGATTATTCGCGGAGCTTCGCGTGATTCGCGCGCGGGCGTTTGGTGTTTTTGGATTTTGCGGCAGCGAGACCCGCGTGGCGAAACTGCATCGGCGAAACGCCATACGCGGTGCGAAACGCGCGGGAGAAATTATAGATGGAGTTGAAGCCACACTGCTCGGCGATCTCGGAAACGCGGTTGGGCGTGAGACGGAGCAGGCCGCAGGCTTTTTCCAACCGCTGACTTCTTAAATGGCGCCCGATGCTCACGCCGCAGGACACGCGGAAACGCTCCCGCAAGTGACTCGGGCTGATGCCGAGCGAGCGCGCGATCTCCTTCACCGTCGGGGCGCCGGCAGAGCGCTGTGCGATTTGATTCACCTGCATCATGACGCCGCGCTGCGGTTCCACGGCAGAACGTGGCGACACCGCGCTATCGCGACGCAGACGCGTCAACAACACCGCGAGCAACAGCGACTGGAGTTCCGGCGCGCGGCCCTCGTTTTGGTAGGCCTCGACAAACTCCGCCGCGAGTGCGCGCCACTCCGCGGTCAGCCGGACCGGCCGGTAACGCAGCGACTCGAAACGCCCAACATCGGCCTGCTCAAACGTGACGAACAGCCACAGCAGCGATTCGCGCTGCGGCGCACGATAATGGTGAAACTGAAACGGCAGCACGAGCAGCGCCTCACCCGGATGCAGCCGCACCTCGCGATCGTCGACGCACACCGTCGCCGCCGTGCGCAGCGCGACGATGAGCACGCAGCGATGGTGCAGCGCGCGGCCCTGGAGCGGGCGATTGAGCTGCGAAGCTGCGCGCCGCTGGAAGCAAACGATGTTTTCGGGGAGCGGCGGCGCGGGCGGACGCCGACCAACGAGCAGCGGATTCGCGGGCTGCGGGAGGCGCGAGACGGTTTCGAGAAGCGTCCGGGCGTTTGGCATTTTTGTTAAAAACAACGGCATTTCTGCCATTTGTCCGGAAGAGGGCGAGTCGTATTATGGCGGCACGACTTCGGTCGCATTCTCCATGAATCCGCTGGCCCCCCTCCCGCGTTACGGTTGCGAACATGTGCCGCTGACGATTTTCCCGGCGAGCACCGAAGCGGCGGTCGCCGTCGCCGCCGAGATCGCGCAGCTCATCCGCTCGCGTCAGAAGGAAGGCAAAAAGGCCGTGCTCGGTCTCGCGACCGGCTCCACGCCGATCGGCGTGTATGCCGAGCTCGTGCGACTGCACCGCGAGGAAGGTCTGAGTTTTTCGAACGTGATCACGTTCAATCTCGACGAGTATCACGGCCTGCCGCCGGAGCATCCGCAGAGTTATCATCACTTCATGCGGGCTCACTTGTTCGACCACGTGAACATTCCCACGGGAAACGCGCACGTGCCGAGCGGCACCGTGGCGTCGGGCGCGGTGGACACGTATTGCCGCGCGTATGAAGAAGCGATTCGCGAGGCGGGCGGGATCGACATCCAGATTCTCGGCATCGGCCGCACCGGTCACATCGGTTTCAACGAGCCCGGCAGTCCGCGCAGTTCGCGCACGCGACTCGTCACGCTCGATCCGCTCACGCGCCGCGACGCCGCGGGCGACTTCGGCGGCGACGAACACACGCCGCGTCACGCGATCACGATGGGTGTCGCGACGATTTGCTCCGCGCGTCGCCTCGTGCTGATGGCGTGGGGCCAGCACAAGGCGCCGATTGTGCGCGCCGCCGCGGAAGGCGAAGTGACGTCGCAGGTGACGGCGTCGTTTCTCCAGGAACACGAAAACAGTCTCTTCGTGCTCGACCGTGCGGCAGCGGGCGCGCTCACGCGGCATCGCACGCCGTGGCTCGTCGGCGCGCTCGAGGACCAAGGTCTCGCGTGGGACGAGCGCATGACGCGTCGCGCGATTCTCTGGCTCTCGCAGCAGCGCAAGAAGGCGATCCTCAAGCTCACCGACGACGACTACAACGAGGCCGGCCTGCAGGATCTCGTGCGCGTTTACGGTTCCGCCTACGAGGCGAACCTCGCGGGATTTTATCAACTCCAGCACACGATCACGGGCTGGCCCGGCGGTCGCGATCCGAAGCGCACGCGGCCCGGCGATGCGCCCGTGCGGCCGCTGCGCGCGAAGTCCGCGCAGGTTTTTCCGAAACGCGTGCTCGTGTTCTCGCCGCACCCGGACGACGACGTGATCTCGATGGGCGGCACGCTCTGCCGCCTCGTCGATCAAGGCCACGAAGTGCACATCGCCTATCAAGTTTCCGGCGCGGGTGCCGTCTCCGACGAAACGATCTGGCGGCATCTGCTGTTCACGCGTGACGCCGGTCTCGCGAATCCCGCCGAGCGCGCAGAAATCGATGCGTTGTGCGAAACCTTCGAGCGCACGGGCGCGTTGCCGCCCGGCGGCGCGACTCGCGACCGAAAGGCGCTCGTTCGTCGCCACGAAGCGGCCGCAGCCGCGCGCGTGTGCGGCGTGAGTCGGGACCGGTTGCACTTTCTCAATCTGCCATTCTACGAGAGCGACGTCGCACCGCGTCGCCGCCGACTCGGCTCCGAGGATGTCGCGCGAATGCGCGAGTTGTTGGAGGCGTTGCAGCCGCATCTGATCTACGCCGCGGGCGATCTCGACGATCCGCATGGCACGCATCGTCTGTGTCTGCGCGCGTTGCGTGATGCGCTCGCCGCGGCCAACGGCGCGAGCTGGGTGGCCGACGCCGAGTTATGGCTCTACCGCGGCGCGTGGGCCGAGTGGGAACTCGACGAGATCGATCTCGCCGTGCCGCTCAGTCCGCAGGAAGTGCTGCGCCGCCGCCGCGCGATTTTCCGCCACGAGACGCAGAAGGACCAGGCGCTCTTCCTCGGTGAAGATCGCCGCGAGTTCTGGCAGCGCACCGAGGATCGCAGCCGCCGTCTCGCCGCCGCTTATAACACGCTCGGCCTCGCCGAATACGAGGCGATCGAGGCCTTCAAGCGAATGTCACCGCACGATTTTATCCGTCATGCCGAAGTCTGAAACTACCCCCACCCCACGCCGCGCCGCGCGCCTGCTCGCTGCGCTGCTGTTGTCCACCATGCCTCTCCTGCACGCCGCGTCCGTCGATCTCATGCCGATCCCTGCGAAACTCGCGTGGACGGACGGACGCCTCGCCGTCGACGGAAACTTTTCCGTCGCGATCAAGAATCACGACGACGCGCAGCTCCGCGCCACGCTCACCCGCGCGCTGCGTCGTTGGGAAGAGCGCACGCTGCTCACGTTTCGCCGCACCGACACCGCGGAATTCGTGCTGGCGACCGATGCCTCGCGTGCGCAGCTCGTGATCGACTGCGCCGCTCCCGCTCGCGAGATCCCGATGCTCGGCGACGACGAGTCCTACACGCTCACCGTCTCCGCCCAACAAGCTGTGCTCAGCGCACCCAACACCCTCGGCGTGCTGCGCGGACTCGAGACCCTGCTGCAGCTGATCCAGCGCGATGCCGACGGCTGGTTCGTGCCCGCCGGGAAAATCGAGGACACGCCGCGTTTTGCATGGCGCGGTCTGATGCTCGATCCCTGCCGCCACTGGATGCCGATGGAGGTGATCAAGCGAAACCTCGATGCGATGGCGCTGGTGAAGCTCAACGTCCTGCACTTCCACCTCACCGAGGACCAGGGTTTCCGCGTCGAAAGCAAAACGCATCCCGAGCTGCACCTGAAAGGCTCCGACGGAAAGTTTTTCACGCAGGAGGAAATTCGCGAAATCATCCGCTACGCCGCCGAGCGCGGCATCCGCGTCGTGCCCGAGTTCGACATGCCCGGCCACGCCACCGCGTGGGTCGTGTCGCATCCCGAGCTCGGCAGCGCGCCCGGCCCCTACGTGATCGAGCGCAAGTGGGGCATCTTCGACCCCGTCCTCGATCCGACCAACGAAGCTGTTTACAAGCTGCTCGAGGATTTCCTCGGCGAGATGGCCGCGCTGTTCCCCGATCCGTATCTCCACATCGGCGGCGACGAAAACAACGGCAAACACTGGAACGCCAACGAACGCATCCAGCAGTTCATTCGCGACAACGACCTAGAGAACAACGAAGGCATCCACGCCTACTTCAACCGCCGCGTGCGCGACATCCTGATCAAGCACGGCAAGAAGATGGTCGGCTGGGACGAAATCCTGCACCCGGATCTTCCGCAGGACGCGATCGTGCACTCGTGGCGCGGACGCGAGGGTCTCGCCGCCGCCACCGCCGCGGGCCACGCCACGATTCTCTCCAACGGCTACTACATCGACCTCTGCTTCCCGGCCTCCGACCATTATCACAACGATCCGATCCCGGCCGACTCCGCGCTCACGCCCGAACAACAGAAACTCGTGCTCGGCGGCGAAGCCACCATGTGGGCCGAGTGGGTCACGCCCGAGACGATCGACTCGCGCATCTGGCCCCGCACGGCCGCGATCGCCGAACGGCTCTGGTCGCCGCGCGAGGTCAATGACACGCGCGACATGTATCGACGTCTCGGATACATCAGCCGCCGCCTCGAAGAAGCCGGACTGAACCACGAGCGCAACCGCCCCGCGATGATCCGCCGCCTCGCCGGCGATCGCGCCACGGCCGAACAGATCGCCGCGCTCAGTCTGTTCATCGATCTGATCGAGCCGGTGAAGGAATATCACCGTGGCCAGCATCACCACGAACACACGCAGCACACGCCGCTCGGACGACTCGCCGATTGCGCGCGACCGGAGAGCTTCGTCGTGCGCGAGTTCTCGTATCGCGTCGGCGATTTCCTCTCCGCGCCCGCCAATGCCCGTGCGGAGCTCGCGGCCGATCTCGAACAACAGCTCACCGCGTGGCTCGACGCGGCGCAGGTCGTCACGGACTTCCTCAAGGCCAGCCCCGCCGAGCTGCGCGCCGGCGCGCCCGTCGCGACGAATCTGCACGAAGTCTCTGGTGTCGGTCTTGCAGCCCTCGACGCGATCAACGCGGGCACGAAGCACCCCGCGAGCTGGCGCACCGCGCAACTCGCCACGCTCGAGAAAGCCGCAAAGGAGCACGACGCGTTGCTGCTCCCGATGCTCGGTGCGATTCGCGAACTCGTGAACGCCGCATCCGCACCGTAACGTTTCCCTCCGCAGAGCCGGCGATCGTTTACCGGCTCTGCCTTCCATCCCACCGCGCCCCCGGTGAAATTTCCCTTTCTTCGTTAACGCCCAAACCCGCTGCCCGATCATGTCCACTTCGGCCACACCTCCCGTTCCTGCTTCCGGCCCTCAAGTTCGCTACAATCGCTTCCTGCTTCTCGTCGCCGGACTCGGCGGCCTGCTCTACGGCGTCGACGTCGGCATCATCGCGGGCGCGCTGCCGTATCTCGAAGCGACGTCCGGTCTCAACGCCGGCCAGCTCTCGTTCATCGTGGCCGCCGTGCTGCTCGGCAGTGTGATCTCGACGCTGTTCGCCGGCATGCTCGCCGACTGGATGGGACGGAAACCGCTCATGATCCTGAGCGGCTTGTTGTTCGTGGTGAGCATTCCCGTGATCGCGCTCGCGGAGGGTTACGGCCCGCTCGTGTTCGGCCGTTTGCTACAGGGCATCAGCGCAGGGCTCATCGGTGTGGTGGTGCCGCTCTATCTGGCCGAATGTCTCGGCGCGGCGACGCGCGGCAAAGGCACCGCGATTTTTCAATGGATGCTCACGCTCGGCATCGTGGCCGCGGCGGTGATCGGCATTTACTTCAGTCACCGCGTGGCGGAGGTCGAAAAGCTCGGCTCGGCGGAGCAACTGCTCGCGTTCAAAGATCAGGCATGGCGCAGCATCTTCTGGGTGTCGCTGCCGCCGGGCCTGTTGTTCGTGCTGGGCGGCTTCTTCGTCACCGAGTCGCCGCGCTGGCTGTTCCGTCGCAACCGTCTCGACGCCGCGCGCGCCGCGCTGCTGCGCTCGCGTTCGCCTGAGCAGGCCACCACCGAGTTGGAAGAAATGGCCGCCAACGCCGCCGCGGAAAAAGCGCAGGCCGCCTCAGCCGGCGCGAAAGTCCGCGAGTCGCTGCTAAGCCGCAAATACGTCATCCCGTTCGTCCTCGCCTGCATCATTCTCGCGTGCAACCAGGCCACGGGCATCAACTCGATCATCGGTTACAACACCACGATCCTGCTCCAGAGCGGTCTCTCCGACGTGCAGGCGCACTGGGGTTATCTGATTCTCACGCTGGTGAACTTCCTCGTGACGATCGGCGCGGTGATGCTCGTCGATCGCAAGGGCCGCAAATTCCTCCTCTCGATCGGCAGCGCGGGCATCGTCGCTTCACTGTTGTTCGTCGGCGCGATGTTCCGCAGCACGGAGTCGCAGCGCGTGGATGTGCGCGACGCGGTGCAGGCGCTCGTCACGGAGGATCAGCAAGCCTCGCTCAAGTTCGACCGCGAAGCGGTCGCGTCGCTGCTCGCTGCCAACGGTGCAGCGCCCGGCGCGCTGGCCGACGGACCATCGACGCTCGTGGTGATTTATTCGTATGGCGATTTCCGCACGGCGACGAGTGCCGTGCGCTCCGACGATCCGGCCGCGTCGCTCCACCTCACGCGCGAAAGCTGCGTGCCGCCGAACAAGGTCGTGGCGTTTTTCTCCAATCCGTTTGCCGATCTCGACGCCGCGCGCACGGCTCCGCTGAAGATCGAAAACGCGCTTATCACGCCGGTGCCGTCGGAGCGCCACGGCTGGCTCACTGCGATCGGCATCTTCGTGTTCATGGCGTTCTTCGCCGTGGGCCCGGGCGTGTGCGTGTGGCTCGCGCTTTCCGAACTGATGCCGACGCGCATCCGCTCCAATGGCATGAGCATCGCGCTCCTGATCAACCAAGGTGTCTCCACCACGATCGCGGCAATCTTCCTGCCCACGGTTGGTAAATACGGTTACTCGACGCTCTTCTTCATCTTCGCCGGCTGCACGGTGGTTTACTTCATCACCGCGACGTTCCTGCTGCCGGAAACGAAGGGCAAAACGCTCGAGGAAATCGAAGCGCACTTCAGTCGCTCGTCGAAAAAAGCCTGACCGCGCGCCGCGCCCGCTCCCCCGTCCTGATCGAATTCGTCTGCCATGCTCACTGTCTCTCCGCTTGTCCGTCCGGCGCTCGATCCCGATTTCGTGCCGGCCGTTCTTTGGAATCGCGCCTACCAGGCTTTGGTGACGCAGGATCGCGGCGCGCGTCCGTTCGCGCTCGTGCTGGTGCGGCCCGACGGCGGAAGTTCAGTGCACGAGAGCCGCGTGCTCTCGGCTGATCATCCGGGCGCAACGCTCACGCTGCGCTATGCGGAACGGTTGTTGAAATTTCTCCTCTGGCAGAAAGGTGGCTCGCTCGTCCGCGTCGTCGGCGCGCCCGAGGTCGCGGCGGAACTCGCGCGGATCTACAGCCCGACCGGCGCACGCGCGTTCGACCACGAGTTCATGGGCGAAAAGGTTTACGGCGAACCATTCCGCGTCGAGGCGGCGGAGAGCTACGAAAAAGCGAACGAGTCCGCGTCGGACTCCGCGATCGGACGTCATCTCGAGGGCTGCCGCATCGGCTTCGATCTCGGCGGCAGCGATCGCAAGGCCGCCGCGGTCATCGACGGTCGCGTGGTTTACTCCGAGGAAATTCCGTGGAGCCCGTATTTCGAAAAAGATCCGTCGTTCCATATCGAAGGCGTGCATGATTCGCTCCAGCGCGCCGCGGCGCATCTGCCGCGCGTGGACGCGATCGGCGGCAGCGCGGCCGGCGTTTATGTGAACAACGAGGTGCGTGTGGCGTCGCTCTTCCGCGGCGTGCCGCCCGATCTTTTCGCGAAGCACATCCGGCGGATGTTCTTCACGCTGCAGGAGCGCTGGGGCGGCGTGCCGTTTACCGTCGTCAACGACGGAGAAGTCACCGCGCTCGCGGGCTCGATGTCGCTGCGCGACAACGCGGTGCTCGGCGTCTCGATGGGCACGAGCATGGCCGGCGGTTACGTGACGCCCGCGGGCAACATCACGCCGTGGCTCAACGAACTCGCGTTCGCACCGATCGACTATCGCGACAACGCGCCCGTGGACGAGTGGTCGGGCGACGGCGGTTGCGGCGTGCAGTATTTCTCGCAGCAGGGCGTCGCGCGTCTCGCGAGCCGCGCCGGTTTCGACTTCCCCAATGATCTTCCGCTGCCCGAGCGTCTCGTGAAAGTGCAGGAGGCGATGAAGGCTGGCGATGCGCGCGCCACCGCCATCTACGAAACGATCGGTGCGTATTTCGGCTACGCGATCGGGCACTACGCGGATTTTTATGAGATCCGCCATCTGCTCGTGCTCGGACGTGTCACGAGCGGCTCGGGCGGCGATGTCATCATCGAACAGGCGCGTCGCGTGTTGCAGTGGGAATTTCCCGCGCTGGCCGGGCAAATCCGACTCAGCGTGCCCGACGAAAAAGACAAACGCCACGGCCAGGCGGTCGCCGCCGCCAGCCTCCCCGCGCTCGGGCGTCGCACGAGTTAACCCACTTCTTTTCTCCCATGAAATTCTCGCACCCCAACGCCGACATCTTCGTTCCGGACGGACAAGCGGCCGAAACCGCGCTCGCTCGCGTGACGCATCTGTGCGTCGCCGCTCACCAGGACGACATCGAGATCATGGCCTACGCAGGCGTCACCGCGTGCCTCGACACGCCGGGCAAGGCGTTTGGTGGCGTCGTGGTCACCAACGGCGCGGGCTCTCCGCGCACGGGCGCTTACGCGCACATGACCGACGAAGAGATGCAGGGCGTGCGTCGTCAGGAGCAGCGCAAGGCCGCCGAGCTCGGCCGCTACGCGATCCAGCTCCAGCTCGCGCATCCCAGTTCCGAGGTGAAGAAGCGCGCGCAACCGGATGTGCTCGCCGATCTGCGGCGGATTTTCGCGGGCTGCAAACCCGAGGTCGTTTATCTCCACCAACCCGCCGACAAACACGATACGCACGTCGCGGTGATGGCGCGCGCGATCGAGGCGATCCGTTCACTGCCCGTCGAGCAGCGTCCGAAAAAAGTCCTCGGCTGCGAAGTCTGGCGCGACCTCGACTGGCTCGTGGACACCGACAAGGTCGCGCTCGATTCCGGCGGACATCCCGAACTCGCGGGCGAGTTACTGAAGGTCTTCGATTCGCAGGTCACCGGCGGCAAACGCTACGATCTCGCCACGCTCGGGCGCCGCGCCGCGCACGCGACGTTTCACACCTCGCACGCGACCGACAAGATGTCCGGCATCACATGGGCGATGGACCTCACGCCACTCGTCGCCGACGACCAGCTTTCGATCGAAGCGTTCACGCTCGCGCACATCGAGCGACTCCGCGCCGACGTGGCGCAGCGTGTGCGCGCGTTTTGCTGAGCGATTTCGTCCACCACACACCCCGCCTCGCTCCCGCGTTTCCGCCCCAAAACCATGAGTGCTCCAGCTCCCACCTCCCCACCCCGCCTGCTCTCGCTCGATGCGCTGCGCGGGTTCGACATGTTTTGGATTCTCGGCGCCGACGTGCTCGTGCAGGCGTTGCGCGGACTAAGTGACGCCGCTCCGGTGCGGCTGCTCGCGGAACAACTGGAGCACAAGGCGTGGCATGGGTTTGCGTTCTACGACCTCATCTTTCCGCTGTTCGTGTTCATCGTCGGCGTGTCGCTGGTGTTTTCACTCGCACGCGCACGAGAAACGACCTCGCGCGGCGCGCTCGTGGGAAAAATCCTCCGTCGCGCCGCGATCCTGTTTCTTTTCGGCATCCTCTACAACGGCGGGCTCGCGCAACCGTGGCCCGAAGTGCGGCTGGTCGGTGTGCTGCAGCGCATCGCGATCGTTTACGCGATCTGCGGCATTCTCTTCTGCTGGCTGAAACCGCGCGCACTCGCGGCGACCGGCGTGGCGATTCTGCTGGGCTACTGGGCGTTGATGGCGTGGACGCCGATCCGCGATCTCACGCTGCAGGCGGAACCGCTCGCCGCGCAGCTCGGCGTGGAGAATCCCACGCGCGAACAAACCGAGCCGCTCTTCGCTTCGACGACCGAGCGCACGCGCGGTCACTACGAGCCGGGGCTCAACGTAGCCAATCACGTCGATTTCGCGTGGCTGCCTGGCCGGATGTATAATCGCTACTTCGATCCCGAGGGCATCGTGAGCACGCTGCCCGCGGTGGTGACGGGATTGCTCGGCGTGCTCGCGGGTGTGTGGCTGCGGCGTAAGGACATTTCGGATACACAGAAATCGCGCGGACTGCTCTTCGGAGGTGTGACGGCGGTGGCGCTCGGCTGGCTGTGGCACCTCGGCGGTTTTCCGGTGAACAAACAGCTCTGGACCTCGTCGTTCGTGCTCGTCGCGGGCGGCTGGAGTCTCGTGCTGCTCGCCGTGTTTTACTGGGTGGTCGATGTCCGGCAGCAGCAAGGCTGGTGTCGACCCTTTGTGTGGATCGGCATGAACCCGATCACGCTCTATCTCGCGACCAGTCTCGTGAGCTTCGGCGGCATCGCGCGCCGCATCGCGGGCGGCAGCATCGAGCAGACGCTCGATCGCGTGACGCCGGGCTTCGGCGAATTCGTGCTCGCGCTGCTCACGCTCTCACTGCTCATCGGCCTCGCGGCGTTTCTGTATCGGCGGAAGATCTTTTTGAAGGTGTGAGGCCGGCGGCGGCCAAACTCCTTGCTCTTTCGTCAGCAATGCGGCCGAGTGCCGGAAACGAGAGAAAGAGAAAGATTTGGGAGGCGCGCGGAGAGTCCGCGGTTGAAAATCCCAAATGCAAAACGCCGCGCCGGAAAAACCGGCGCGGCGTTTGGTGTTTACCTGGGGGTCGCGGCGTCCTGGTTGCCCGCGCATCAACGATGCGCGTAGGTGACGCTATCCCGAAGCTGTTTCACGCGGTCATGCGCTTCCTGCACGCCGGCGGCCTGGCGCTCGATGAGCGCGCGCGTTTCGGCGTCGAGGTAGAGATTGTTGGAGGCATCGCGGTAGTTGGCGACCGCGGCGTCTTCACCTCGTTCGCACTCGGCGAGGACGGCATGCGGTTCGTTCTTCGACATCGCGGCCTTCAGATTGATCCAACCGCGATGGAGCGTGCCACTGACGCTGCCGCTCTTGTCGGGATCACCTCCCAAGGCGCGGACCTGCTCCTGCAACTCGCGGATGAACTGCGCGCGCTGGGCGGCGTAGTTGGAGAACACGCGCGAGAGCTCGGCGTCCTTCGCATCCTCGGCGGCGGTGCGGAATCCGTTTTGGCCGTCCTTGCAGGTTTCGATGAGGTCGTTGAGCACGGCGATGGTTTTTTCGTTGGTCGATTTCATGAGATGGGAGGGAGGGTAATTTTCTGTATTCAAAAAAGCAGGACGCCTCCCGTTTCGCGTATCGCGTGCCAACCGGTCCGTTTTCACGGAAGTGGTTGCCTCACAGCGCACGGGGCAAAAACCGCCCGACGCCCGCTCTTGCAGGATGCATGAATCGCACGGCGAAACGGAGAAACCTGCATGACTCGTGGCCATGAAAAAAGCCGCGTCGAGTGACGCGGCTTCGAGAGAGAAACACCCGGCCGATCGGCCGAGCGCGTTATTTCGCCGGGGCGGCGGCGGGCGCTTCGGCGTTGGCTGCGCCCGGAGCTTCTTTCAAACGCCACACCACCGAGTTCATGAGGTAGGGACGCGGCGCGATGATCCACTTGTAGTTGGGCATCTGCTCTTCGGACGCGAAAGAGATGGCGATATTCCAGCGCGATTCGACCGGGAGGCCGTTGCGCTTCGACGGAGTGAACTTCCACGTCTTCACCGCGTTCGTAGCCACTTCCTCGAACTGCGGGTGCGACGCGCGGATCGTGCGCACCGCGGCGACTTCGCCGGCGGTATTAATCGTGAGCTCGAGCACGGCGCCGCCGACTTCGCCTTGTTCGTGCAGGTCGGGCGGATAGAGTGGTGCGACACCCTCGGAGCGATCCCAGACCGGCAGCGTAATATCGCGGTTGGCTTCGGGCCGGTCGCCTTCGACGGGGAAATGAAAAGGAATGCGCGCGCGAAACGGCACGGCCTTGCCGTCCTTGATCTTCGGTTCCATCGCGGCGCCGCGCACCAGCGAATACGCGATGTTGGTGAGCACGGCAAAGCTCGTCGGATCCGTGCTCTCGATCACAGTGGCAGCGACGGGGATGCCTTGCTCGTTGTATTCGACTTCGAGCACGATGTCGTAGCCGGGCTTCGGCGCGGCCGCCGCAATCGTGGGCGTATCGGCGAAAGCGAGGCTCGACACCGCGAGCGCACCGACAAACAGCAGGAGGGAACGGAGAGTCTTCATGGGGGAGCCCGGCACGTTGGCGCGGCGTAGGGCGGGTGACCATCCCAAATCTCGGACGGTTCCACCGCGATTCTCGGGCCAGCGAGGCATTGACCGTTCTCGCGCGCTCGGCCAAGAGTTCCCCCCTTATGGCCGATACACCCGCACCCGCCGAAGTCACGATGGACAACCTGGTCGCTCTCGCGAAGCGCCGCGGTTTCGTGTTTCAATCCTCCGAGATCTACGGCGGCCTCAACGGCTTCTTCGACTACGGCCCGCTCGGCGTGGAGTTGAAGAAAAACATTCGCGACTGCTGGTGGAACGACATGGTCCGCCGCCGCGACGACATCGTCGGCATCGAGAGCTCGATCATCATGCACCCGAAGGTCTGGGAAGCCTCCGGCCACGTCGCCGGCTTCACCGATCCGCTGGTGGATTGCAAAGTCTCCAAGCAGCGCTTCCGCGCCGATCAGCTCTTCTTCGCGCCGGTCGTCGTCGACGGCAAAACGGTCGGCTACGTTTCCGCGCTCGAGTCCGAAAAGACCACCGAGGACCTCCAGGCCGCGGCGGAAACCTTCAAGCGCAAGAAAGCGATCCAGGGCACGCTCGCTCCCGTGCAGCCGCGCGACATGACCGAGGCGCAGCCCGACGAGATCGCGCTCATCCCCTCGCCCGCCACCGGCGAACCCGGCAGCCTCACGCCGCCGCGCGCGTTCAACATGATGTTCGAGACGCACGTCGGCCCGCTCCGCGATTCGTCGTCGGTCGCCTATCTGCGTCCCGAGACCGCGCAGGGCATGTTCGTCGATTTCAAGAACGTCGTGGACACCGGCCGCGTGAAACTGCCCTTCGGCATCGCGCAAGTCGGCAAGTCGTTCCGCAACGAGATCACGCCGCGCAACTTCATCTTCCGCTCCCGCGAGTTCGAGCAGATGGAGATGGAATATTTCATCCACGAAGACGCCGACTGGAAGAAGGCGCACGACGAGTGGATCGAGTGGTGCCGCCAGTGGCTGCTCTCGATCGGCCTGCCCGAGTCGCACCTCTCGCTCTACCAGCACCCGAAGGAGAAACTCTCGTTCTACTCCAAGGGCACGACGGATATCATGTTCAAGTATCCGTTCGGCGTGCAGGAGCTCTGGGGCATCGCCGCGCGCGGCAACTACGACCTCACGCAGCACGCTGAGGCCTCCGGCAAACCGCAGGAGATCTTCGACGAGGCGACGAAGAAGAAATTCGTCCCGCACGTGATCGAGCCCGCCGTCGGCACCGACCGCATCTTCCTCGCCGTCCTCTGCGCCGCGTATGCGGAAGAGGATGTGAAGGACGAGAAGGGCAACGTGGAGAAACGCACCGTGCTCCGCCTCTCGCCGCGCATCGCGCCGGTGAAGGTCGCCGTGCTCCCGCTGCTCAAGAACAAGGAGCAACTCGTCGGCCGCGCGAAGGAACTCTACGCGAAGCTGAAGCGCAAATACGCCGCGTTCTACGACGAGGCCGGCGCGATCGGCCGCCGCTATCGTCGTCAGGACGAGATCGGCACGCCGTGGTGCGTCACGATCGACTTCGATACCATCGAGAAGGACGGCACGTTCACGCTGCGCGACCGCGACACGATGGAGCAGAAGCGCATCAGCGAAGCCGAACTCTTCGCGCTCCTCGACGAGAAGGTTTACTAAGCCGTCGACCCTACTTGGTTCTTTCGAAAAACCCGCCGCATCCCCGGCGGGTTTTCCTTTTGCGGACTATTCCGGCGCAAAAAAGCACCCCGGCGACCAAACCGGGGTGCTTCTCTCATCAGGTTCTTACGGTCAAAAGTCTTACCAGCGATACGTGACGCCGGCCATGACGTTGTAATCCGCGAACGCGGCGCTGACCGCATTCGGGTAGCCGACGCGCTTCTCATCCACGCTGCGCCAGCGCTGGCGGTGGATGGTCATCGGCACCGACACAAAGATGCTCGTCGAACCAAAGGCATACGACACGCCCGGCTCCACGGACAAGCTGTGGCCCGGACGGCGGAAGCCCGAGTTGGAACCGATCAAATCGCGCGGCGGCTGACCTTCGATGCGCAGACCGAGCTGCAGGCTCACGCCTTGGATACCGAGGGGCTGACCAAACGAGAAACCAGCGCGGCCGATGAAGTAGTCCGGCACGCTCGTCTCGGGATCCGGCACATACGGACCGGCACCGCTCCACTGGTTGTTCGTGCTGTTGGCGCCACGCGGATTCACGAGGTAAGTGACTTCGCCATACACGAGCGCATTCGTGTCGCCGAGATAGTGGAAACCTTCCGCGCTGAGCGCGACGCCGAGACCACCGTCGCCCGGCTGGATCGCGACGTCCGCGGGACCACGGCGCCAATCGAGACGCTGGGGGCTGCCGGGCGCAGCGACGTTCACCAAACGCCAGGTCTGCGTGTCGTAGTTACCCGTCGGCAGCTTGAGACCGGCGCCGAGACGGACATTGCCGCGCGGATGCGTGGTCGGATCGAACATCCAGCGGCGCAGCGTCACCGCCACATCGCCCACGCCGCGCGCCTTGTCGGCGGAAGCCGTGTAGGGCGGAATCGGGCTGCGGTCGAACGTGCCCGTTTGATACGGCAGGCTGACCGTCAGCGACGTGCGCTCGGTCAACGCGCGCGTCAGCGAAAGATCCCAAATCGTGCGCTCCACGCGCGGGGCGTTGGCGGGCACTTTTTCCTGATTGGCATCATAGAAGTGGCGCTCGGCCTCGTAGGAACGATAGGTGAGGCTCACTTCCCATTGGCCGGGCACGAGGTAGCCGGCCTTGCCGGCACCCCCGGTGATCGGCGGGCTCACGCGGGTGGCCATGCAGCCTTGGCCGTGGGAGGAAACGGCCGGCAGCAAAGCCAGCGCGATCACTCCGAGAGTTGAAAAAACACGTCGGGGTTGGGTGGTCAGGGTGTAGGTCATGTCTGTCAGTGTGTGTGGAGCCCACGGACGAAAGCGCGTCAGCGGGCAGGCGGAGTTGTCAGGTCCAGCCCCACGCTGAAACCGCACTGTGGCTGAGCGCCCCCAATTCGGGGCGAACTGCCAACGCCTGGCACCACACTGACAATTTGCGGCGCGCGAACACGATACGGTCCGCACCTTGGCTCGACCTTGTGCGGACCTTGGCTCGACCCGGTCCGCACTGTGGCGTGACTCGAGCCGCACTCAGTCCCGACCCGGGACGGACTTAGGCGCGACCGTGTCCGCACTCGGGCGCGACTTGGTGCGCAACACGAGCACGTTGCCGGCGACGCAGAGCGCGATGCCGGCAAAGGTCGCGGGGTGCCAGCGGAGGCCTTCGAAGAGCGTCGACAACACCACCGCCACGATCGGCACCATCGCCCCGACGTAACCCGCACGATCGGCGCCGATGCGTGAGACGAGCGTGAGATACGCGCCAAACGCGACCACCGAACCAAAGAGCGCGAGGTAAACCAGCGAACCGATGTAGGCCGTCGTGGCTTCAAACGTGAACTCGCGTCCGGCGAAGAGCGCATACGCGCCGACGAGCACGGCACCGTAGAGCATGCTCCACGCGTTGGCCTGCATGACGGGCATGCCCGTGCGTTGATTGCGCGCGGCAGCGATGTTGCCGAGCGAAGCCGACAGCGTGGACAGCAGCGCAAACGCCGCGCCGAGCCACACGCTGCCGCGGCTCACGGTGTGGCCGAGTTCGGGCCAGAGCACGAGTCCCACGCCGGCCACGCCGAGCGTTGCGGCCACGACCGTCGCGCGTCGAACCGGCGTGCCGAGAAACACCCGCGCTGACGCGATGTTGGCAAACGTGATCATCGAGAAGATCAGCGCGACGAGTCCCGAGCTGATCTGCTCCTCGGCGAGGTAAACGAGCACGTAGTTGAGGCCGAAGAGCAGCGCGCCCTGCAGCGCCATCCACGCGTGTTGAGATTTTGAATACACGAGCGGCACCCGCCGCAGCACGCACCACGCGAAAAGGAGCGCACTCGCCAGCGCGAAACGATACGCCACCGACACCTCGACCGGCACGCGTCCGAGCTGAAACGTGATCGCGAACCACGTGGAACCCCAGATGAAGACCGAGGTGAGATAGAGGCCGAGGTTGTTCATACGTTTTCCAGAAAAGCGATTCGGCCCGCGCCTGCACGCGGCGAGGGCGGGAGGACGATGCAGTCGCCGCAAAATGCAACCGGGACAGCGGCGCCCGGCGCGGGATGACGTTTTTTCATCGTGCGAACATAGCACGGTCGCGCGACAACCTCGTGTCAGCAGTCCTCCGCCCCACCATGACGCCGCCCGCGACGCCGATCCAAGGTCATTTCCTCATCACGCCCGCGGACCTCGCGTGGCGCCCGTCGAATCAAATGCAGGTGCCGAACGCCGACATCCTCGAGCGCACGAAGAGCCAGCTGCTCGGCGCGCGGCTTTGGCGGCTGCCACCGAAGAGCGCCAACACCTGGCACAAGCATGTGTGCGCAGAGGAACTTTACTTCGTGCTCGAAGGCACGGGCCGCATCCGCGTCGGCGACGAAACGCTCACCGTGCCGAAACACGGCAGCGTGCTGGTGGGGCCGGAGTCGATGCGGCAGGTCTTCAACGACACCGATGAGGAAACCCTTTGGTTGATCGTGGGTGCGCCCGAACAGGAGTTCGGGCCAGGAGAGGCGTTTGATCTGAAACGTTTCTGGCCCGAAGACCCGAAACAGCTGCCCCAAGAGCTCGCTGGCGCGGCCTGGCCACCCTCGGCATAAGCCACGCGAGAAGTCCCCCGCTACCCCGCAACTAAATCGCTTTCGGGGCGTCGGATTGCTCGATTGATCGTTAAATCCTCGCCTATTCTGCCTCTCATGAGCCTCCCCCGTCTCTTCCCCACCCGCACGCTGGCCACGGTTTGCTCGTTTGCCGCGCTGGTCGGTGCGTTCAGTTTCTCCGCTCCGGAGAGTTTCGGCGCCGCCGATTCCAAGGTGGCCGCTGCCACGGCGTCCGCGGGACGCGAGCGCATCCGTCTCGACACGGGCTGGCGTTTCGCGCTCGGGCACGCGACCGATCACGCCAAGGATTTTAACCACGGCACGGGCTACTTCTCGTATCTCGCGAAGACGGGCTTCGGCGACGGACCCGCGGCGGTGTCGTTCGACGATCGCGGCTGGCGCAGCGTGAATATCCCGCACGACTGGGCGGTGGAGCTGCCGTTCGACGGTCGCGGCACCGCGAGCCATGGCTTCAAGGCGATCGGCCGCCATTTCCCCGAAAATAGCGTGGGTTGGTATCGCCGGACGTTTCACATCCCGCAGTCGGATCTCGGCCGCCGCATCCGGCTCGATTTCGACGGCATCTATCGCAACGCGCGCGTGTTCGTGAACGGCTTTTTCGTCGGCGAGGAGCCGAGCGGCTACGTCGACGCGAGCTACGACATCTCCGAATACCTCAATTACGGCGGTGAAAACCTCATCGCCGTGCGCGTCGACGCCACGATGGAGGAGGGCTGGTTCTACGAGGGCGCGGGCATCTATCGCCACGCCTGGCTCGTGAAAACCGATCCACTCCACGTCGCGCTCAATGGCACGTGGGTGCGCAGCGAAGTCGCCGACGATTTCTCCGCCGCCGATCTGATTGTCGAAACGCGCATCAACAACCACGGCCGCGCCGCCGCAGTCTACACGCTCGAGCAGGAAATCCTCGGTCCCGACGGTCGCCGCCTCGCGCACGCGAGCACGACCGCGCCCGAACTCGCCGCCGGTGGCCTCGCCACGCACACGGAAAAGCTCTCGCTCGCGAAGCCGCAGCTCTGGTCGATCGAAAAACCTACGCTGCACAAACTCATCACGACTGTCCGCCGCGGCGACGTCGTGGTCGATCGCTACGAGACGCCGTTTGGCATCCGCACGATCAAGTTCGATCCGAACAAGGGCTTCTTCCTGAACGGCCAGCACGTCGTCCTCAAGGGCACCAACAATCACCAGGACCACGCGGGCGTCGGCGCCGCGATCCCGGACGCGTTGCAGGAATTCCGCATCCGCAAGCTCAAGGAAATGGGCAACAACATCTATCGCGCTTCGCACAATCCCGCGACGCGCGAGATTCTCGAGGCCTGCGATCGTCTCGGCATGCTCGTCATCGACGAGAACCGCCTCATGGGCATCAACCCGTATCATCTCGGCCAGCTCGAGCGCATGATCCGTCGCGATCGCAATCACCCGAGCATCGTCCTCTGGTCGATCGGCAACGAGGAATGGGGCATCGAGGGCAACATCAAGGGCGCGCAGATCACCGTGCCGATGCAGGATTTCGTGCACCGCCTCGATCCCACGCGCCGCGTGGTCGCCTCGATCAGCGGCGGCTGGGGTGGCATTTCCTCCAAGATCGAAGTCGCTGGCGTGAACTACGTCATGCAGGCCAACATCGACAAACAGCACGCCGAATATCCCGAACAAATCATTCTCGGCACCGAGGAAACGACCACGCAGCAGACGCGCGGCATCTATTTCACCGACGCCGCCAAGGCCCACCTCTCCCCGCAGGAAGACGGCTCCTCGCGCGGCAACTGCGAGTTTGGCTGGAAATACTACCTCGAGCGTCCGTGGGCGGCGGGCGTGATCTACTGGACCGGCTTCGATTACCGCGGCGAGCCGACGCCGTTCGGCTGGCCCGCGATCGGTTCGCAGTTCGGCATCCTCGACCAGTGCGGTTTCCCGAAGGACAGCTACTACTATCTGAAGGCGTGGTGGACCGACGAAACCGTGCTCCACATTTTCCCGCATTGGAACTGGGCCGGCCGCGAAGGCGAAACCCTCGAAGTCCGCGCGCACAGCAACTGCGAGGAAGTCGAACTCTTCCTCAACGGCGTCTCGCTCGGCCGCAAGAAGATGGAGCCCAACGGCCACTTGTCGTGGAATGTTGAATACAAACCCGGCACGCTCCTCGCCCGCGGCTACCGCGGCGGCAAGGAGATCGCCACGACCAAGGTTGAAACCACCGACGCTCCGGCCGCCGTCACGCTCGTGCCCGATCGCACGAAGCTCGTCGCCGATGGCCGCGACGTCTCCGTGATCACGGTCGAAGCCCGCGACGCGAAGAACCGTCTCGTGCCGACCGGCGCGGTGCCCGTGACGTTTAGCGTGCGCGGTCCGGGCCGCATCATCGGCGTCGGCAACGGCGATCCGTCGTCGCACGAGCCCGATGTCTATCTCGCCAGCGTGCGCACCGTGAACCTCGGTTCGTGGGAAGCGCCCGACGGCTCGGTGAAGACCGGGCAGAACGTGTTTGAAGCGACCTTCGACGCGCCCGAGCTCGCCGACGGCGAAACCGTCACGCTTCTTCTCAACGCGCTCGGCACGAACCAGACCGCCACGCTCAACGGACAACCGCTGCATCAAAACGCCGCACCTGAGCAGGCCCGCAGCACGCTCGCACTCGACGTTTCGCAGCTCCGCAAGACCGGCAACGTGCTCCGCATCGAAGCCACGCGCTACGAAGACTGGGGCATGCGCGACAGCTTGAAACAGGTGTGGCCCGCGATGCTCCGCATCGACACGCCCGCGCCTGGGTGGAAGCGCACGACCTTCAACGGTCTCGCGCAGGTGATCGTCCAATCCACCGGCGAAGCAGGCGAGATCGTCGTCGAAGCGAAGAGCGAAGGCGTGAAGTCCGCGAAGATCACGCTGAAGGCGAAGTAAGCCTCTCGCTCGTTCTCGTTCTCTTTATCGTTCTCGTTCTCGTTCTCGACCTAGATTCTGCTCAATCCCACGGCGCCGGCCTCCTTGCCGGCGCCGTTTTTTTTTGCATCCGCGAGAACGAGAAGGATGCATCCAGTCGCCGACTCACGACGAGAAACGATGTTAGACGCACGTCCCGGGATAGCTAAACCGCGTCAGCCCTATCATCATCCCCCCGAGCCTACACTTTACACCCTGCACACGGACTACTTAGCTAGGGATGTCCATGATTCAACTCCCCCAAGTTGAGCCCTACTCGGACTCGAACGGCAACGTGATTGTCGGAATGCCCAAATGGCAGACGAACGTGAAAGTCGTCTTCGGTGCGACGAACTGTCGAATCGAAATCGCAGAAGGAGTTCGGCTCGAAAATCTCACGATCAACATGACCGGGCCCGGCGGTCTCCTGAAGATCGGTCGTTCTAGTTGTGTCCGTAGCGGCGTTAGAGTCGGGCTCAATAGTAGTATCATTATCGGCGAGCGACTTTCGAGCACCTCTGGTGGCAGTTTCAGCGCCGCAGAAGGCACCAGTGTAACAATTGGCGACGATTGCATGTTCGCCGTATCGATCGACATCCGATCTGACCATTCGCACCCCATTTTTGATCGAGCCACGGGAGCCCGAACCAACGTCAGCAAATCAGTCGCGATCGGAAATCACGTTTGGCTTGGTCCACAGGCTTTTGTTTATCCGGGATCGGTGATCGGAGATGGGGCGGTGATCGGGGCACGATCGATCGTGTTTGGGACTATTCCTGCTCACTGTGTCGCTGTCGGCACTCCGGCGCGGGTCGTTCGCGAAAACATTGTGTGGGACAAAACCCACGTCGCCATCACTGCGCCGTGGCAGTTCGATCACCTAAGCGATATCAAGTCCCCTTGGTTAGCTAACGAATACGTTTCGTAACGACATCCCCTCTTTTCAAGGGCGAGCCTTCTTCGATCCAAGAGACGGGCTCTCTAAGGTTTTGCCGCGTTGGATACTTTAGGGGACGCAACGAACGCCCCTGCTGCAGCTTTTGGTCGAATCATCCGTTCATATCCGAGGAGACGTCCACGAGTCTAGCGCGCGCGATTCCCGCGTGGCGGCCATTCCGGTAGTTCCACGCGTTCACGACGCTTCTGCTCTTCACGCAAACGAACGCGCTCCGCCGCGGGCATCGCAAAGCCCGTATCGGCGGGCAACACGCAACCGGGACGTCCCGGCACGCAGTCGGTCTTGAGACGCAAACACGCATCCTCGGCGGGTGTGAAGTGAGGGCAGGAAAAGCTCATGGCGAATGGTCAGTCGCGAGAGCTTATCGCACCGCGTCGTCCTGCGCCTTGATGGCGCTCAAGGTCGCCGCAGGGCGACGTTTTCGGCCCTTCATTTCTCCGTGACCGTGATCATTACACGTTATCTCGTGACAACATATCATAAGCGTTATCTAATGACATGTCCCCCAGCCGCAACTCGTTCTGCCCCGCATGAAAATCCCGTCTTTGTGGTCACCCCACCTACGTAAATTGGCTGGGGCTATGGCAGTTACCCTGGGTTCGCTGGGAGCCGACTCCGCCTCTGCCGCCAGCACCTATCAGGCGGATTCCGCGCTCGCGGACTACTCGGGCATCACCGAGAGCGGCGGCACGATTGTGGTGCCGTTTGTCCTGAAAACCGGCGACGCGCTGCCCGGTTTGGGGACCTCGTTCGACGTCACCTATACCTTCTCGGCCCTCACCGCCTACCACTTCTCCGAGACCGGAATCACTTGGAAATCAGGTCCAGCCGAGGGCGCGCCGCCGAGCTACATTTCGCTGCCCAATCCGGACGGCATGTTCACCTCCCTGCCCGCCCAAAACGTCACCTCGCTGCCGTATGAATTGGGCGGCTCGACCGCGACCACCTCCGAAGGCGACTATTGGTTCGAGGCCGCGCTCGATGAAGGCCTGCTCGTGCCGATCGGGCACTATACTGTCTCCACTTCGGCAGCGCCTGTGGTGCCCGGCTACGATATTATTTCGCAATACGCCTCACATGGCTACGGCTGGGGAATTCTCGGCGTGGATGACGGCCTCGTTCACGGCGGGTGGTTCGCGTATCCTGACGATTCCGACGATGACTACCGCGCCTTGGGCGTCACGGTGGGTTTCAATCTCGTCGCATTCTCGTCAAGCGGCGAACTCCCGCCCGACTACAACCCGCTCACCGCCATGTGGGCCAGCTCCGGTTACGTAACCTTCGAGGTCGCCGCGATCCCCGAGCCCGGCACTTACGCGGTCGTGCTCGCCCTCGCCGCCGGAACGCTCGTCGTCGTGAAACGCCTCCGCCGCCGCGCCTCGTAAACAGCTCGACGCAGTCGCCCGCCAGTCGGCAGGCACGTCTCTCCGAGACGTCCATCCTCATCTCGCATCGAAGATATCCGGGATATTTTCCCGGTTCGGGAAATTGCCACCCTTTCGTCGCGGTGAAAAATGCGCTCGCCCCAAAGATATCTATAAGTCCCCAAAACCCTCATGAACCTGCTCCGAATCGCTGCCCTGTGCGTCGCCTTGGTCACGTCGCTTCACGCGAAATATGTCCCCACGCCTGAGATGGCGATGAGCTTCAACATGCAGGTGGACCCGACGAAATGGGTTCCCCAGTTCATGGATGGCGACAAGTCGGGCATCATCTTCGAACTCGTGCCGGCCGGCGAATCGATCGAGGCGTGGAAAGAAATGGTCGCCCAACAGATCATTTTCACCAAGGTGCCGCTCCGGAAGTTTGTCGATGCGTGGAAAGCCGGATTGCTCGCGTCCGACCCGAAGATCGAGTTCACGGAAGAGCAAAGCGACGACGGCTCAATCCTCGCGAGCTACGTTTCGGTGAGTGGGCAGGAAGCCAGCCTCCGCCGATTTATCAAAGGCAAGGATGGCATCTATATGCTGGCCTATCACGTCCGCCCCTCCCTGAAGACTGACGAGCGCTGGGCTCTCTGGCGTGAAATCGTTACGACCGCGAGCTTGGTGCCAAATCCTGAAAAGAAGCGCTGACGTCCCGCCGCGCCGCACGCGTCAAAAATTTCCGTTCATGAAAATCGTCGCGCTTACCGGCGCCGGGATCAGTGCTCCGAGCGGCGTGAGGACGTTTCGCGATGCGGGCGGGCTTTGGGAGAACCATCGCGTCGAGGACGTCGCCACGCCCGAAGGTTTCGCGCGCAATCCGGAACTCGTGCTGCGTTTCTACAACGAGCGCCGCGCGCAGCTCGCGGTCGTGAAGCCCAACGCCGCGCATCTCGCGCTCGCGGCGTGGGAGCGCGCGCACGAGGTCGTGGTGATCACGCAAAACGTCGACGATCTCCACGAACGCGCCGGCTCCACGCGCATCATTCATCTGCACGGACAACTCACAAAAGCGCGCTGCACGCTCGATCCCGGCCATGTCGTGGACATCGGCTATCGACCGATCGCGCTTGGCGATCGTTCGCCGGCTGGCGCGCAACTGCGACCGCACATCGTGTGGTTCGGCGAAGCCGTGCCGGCGATGGACGACGCCGAACTCGAAATGGAAAACGCCGATGCGGTCGTCGTGATCGGCACCTCGCTTCAAGTGTATCCCGCGGCGGGGCTCGCCGAAATCGCGCCATCGCGAGCGCGGCGTTTTCTTGTCGATCCGAATCCCGGTCGGGTGCCGCCGGGTTATTGCGTGATCGCGCAATCCGCCGATCTCGGCGTGCCCACGCTGTCGGCCGAGTTGGGACTTTGAAAGGACCGACTCGGGACACAATGCGGACCGGGTCGCACCAAGGTCCGGATCGAGCCGGGACCGAGTGCGCACACGGTCGAGCCAAGGTGCGGACCGGGGCCAGACACTGTCTGCTCCATGTCGGGACAATGTGCAGACCACGTTGCGACACAGTGCGCACCATGTCGCGACTCGTGCTTGCTCAGCGTCGCCCGAGTTCGGCGGAGACGGCGTTGAGCACGGCGTCGAGATCGGTGGCGCGAAGCGGTTTGGTGAGGTGCGCAAAGAAGCCGGCTTCGCGGCTTCGCTGCACGTCGTCTTCCATGCCGTAGCCTGTCAACGCAACGGCGAGGAACTCGTTTCCGTCCTTCAGTTGATCAAGCAACTCGTAACCCGAGCCGTCTGGCAAACCGATGTCCGTGATGAGCACATCGAAGCGCTTCGTGCTCGCCACGTCCCGCGCCTCCGCCACACGTCCGGCCAACGACACGCGATGACCGCGCGCCGCCAGCAGCCGATCGAGCGCCATGCGCGTGGACGCGTGGTCTTCGACGAGCAGGATATTGAGCGCGTTAGCCGGATTGTCTTTGGCCAGGGTCGCGGTAGCGCTTCCCCGCAGGGCGGCTTCGACGGAAGCGGCCAGCACGGGAAGCTCGATCGAGAATGCGCTGCCACAACCCGGTCCGGCGCTTTCAGCCACGATCGAGCCGTGATGCAGCTCCACCAGCGTGCGGGAGATCGCGAGGCCGAGCCCCAGCCCGCCAAAGCGATGCGTGGCGCCGGGGTTCGCGTGGTCGCCCTGCACGAACGCTTCGAACGCCCGGCCCAATTCGTCCGCCGTCATGCCGATACCCGTATCCTCAACGCGGATACGCACGCAGTCACGGTCCCCTGCCAGCGACGCACGAACGGTCACCCGTCCGCCCCGCGGGGTGAACTTTGCGGCATTGCGCAGCACGTTCCAAAACACCTGCTGGAGGCGGGTCGGATCGCATTCGACGAGACAGGAAAAGAGCTGCAGCTCGGTGGTGAGGCGAAGACTCTTTTCCCAAAAATCGGGCTCCACGTTCGCGATCGCGTCAGCCAGCACGCGCATCACATCGTGCGGTGCTTTTTCGAGATTCAGTTTCCCGCGCGTGATGCGCGTCAGATCGAGCAGGTCGTCGATCAGGCGAGCCTCGAGGGCGACGTTCTTTGCAATGTTCTCAAACGTCTCCCGCGTGTCCGGCGACAAGCTCCGGTCCGCCGCGGCCTCGCTGGCGGCGAGCAACACCGGCGTGAGCGGCGTGCGCAACTCGTGCGAGAGCGCGGCGAGAAACTCGTCCTTGGCTTGGTCGGCGTGCCGGGCCTTCGCTTCGGCAGCGCGAATCTGTTCGATGTGGGAGCGGGTTTGATACTGGCGTTGCCGGCTGCGCACCGCCGCCTGCACCGCGCTGACCATCGAGCGCATGCCGGTTGGACGATCGAGAATGGTGACGTTTGCCAGTTGGCGGAGCACGTCCGTCGCGCGAGCCGACTGCACGCCGCCGCGCATCAGGAGAACGACCGGCAGATCCGACCACTCTTCCTGCCGGCTCAGGACTCGCACGAATTCGTCGACGCGACTACCGGCGAGCAGTTCGTCGGTGCTCAACACGGCCGCAGCTCCGCGTTCGACTTCGGCAATCAGATGATCGATGGAACGGCACACGAGCGACGGCAGGCCGACGCTTGTGAGCATGCGTTGGCTGACCTCCGCGTCTTTGCGGGTGGGAGCGAGGAGCAAAACCCGGCTTTCTCTCTCGGCCGTTGCGGTGAGCGCCGGTTCCATGGCAATCAGCGCGGGGCGTTTTCGCCCGGCAACAGCGACATGCCGGAGAGGATGCCGTGAAATTCCTTCAACGGCTCCGACAGCGAGATGCCCTGCGGTCCCGTCTTCAGTTCGCGGATCGTGTCTTCATGCGCACCGCTGCGCTTCTTGAGGACCGAGACCGCGCGTTTCACCTGACCTCGATATTCGAAGAAGCGAAACAGCACGACTGCGTCGGCAAGATAACTGGTGTCGATCGGCGTCTGAATATTTCCGCCGATCGCTCCGTGCTGGGCCACGACCAAAATCGTGCACACGCCGCGCTCGCCGAGATACGCGAGCAGCTCGTGCAATTGCGCCGTGAGAAATCGCTCCTCGGGCATGGCGTTGAGGTAGCCGTTGAGGCTGTCGATCACCACGACCGTCGCGTGATCTCGCTCCACGGCTTCGCGCACCATGTGCGCGAACTCACCCGGGGAACGTTCCGTGGGATCCACCTGGCGCACGGACAATTCGCCCGGGCCGCGACCCTCGGTGAACGCCTGGCCGACCGCTTGGCTGCGAGCCAGCAAGGTCTGAACACGTTCATCGAACGCGAACACTGCCGCATGCTCTCCGCGTCGCGCGGCCGACACCGCATACTGCAAAGCCATGGTCGATTTGCCCGAACCGGCGGGGCCGATAAACAAGGTCGACGTGCCTCGATCGGGGCCACCCCCGAGCAGCGAGTCGAGTGCGCCAATCCCGCTCGGCACGGGCGAGAGCGCGCGATCCGACCGATGCTCCGCGGAGACGAGACGCGGGAAAATCCTCAGTCCGCCGCGCGCGATGACGAAATCGTGATGCCCGCCGCGAAACTGCGTGCCGCGAAACTTCACCACTCTCATCCGACGTCGCTCCGCGCCGTAACCGGGAGCGGTCTGCGCCAGTTCGATGACTCCGTGCGCGATACTCTGGAGCTGCATGTCGGAGCCTTCGCTCGTGCCGTCATCGAGCAGCAGCACGGTGCACTGCCGGCCGATGAAAAACTGCTTCAGGGCCAGAATCTGCCGGCGATAGCGGAGCGAACTCTGCGCCAGCAGCCGCATCTCCGAAAGCGAATCAAACACCACGCGGGTCGGATTGCTCCGCGTGACGGCATCGAGCACGAACTTCGTGGTTTCGCTCAACTCGACTTCCGACGGGTTGAACATCGTGAGGTTGTTTTCCCTTTCGAGCGCCTCCTCCTTCGACATCAACTCGACGATCTCGATGCCGTCGAGGTCCCAGCCGTGCGAGGCGGCGCCGGCGATCAACTCCTCCTTGGTTTCGGAAAGCGTCAGATAGAGACCACGTTCACCGCGGCGGCGACCTTCCAACAGATACTGCAGCGCCAGCGTGGTCTTGCCCGACCCGGGATCGCCCGCGACGAGGTAAAGGCGATTGGGGATGAATCCTCCCTGAAGGACGTCGTCGAGGCCTTCGATGCCGGTTTGGGAACGGGTTGCAGAAGCTGCCATGCGGATAACCAGATTGCGTTTCGGGGGTGCCCGGAAGCCGGACATCTCCCGCAAGTTCTACCATCCCAACCGCAGGTCAATCCCGGGTCTGGCCGGTCACCTCACTGACTCGCCGCTTATTAGGCGGTTCCTGCCCCGCCCCGCGCCACGCGGGCTGCGTCTTTTAGTTGCGAGGTGAACAACAATATTGGCCAGACCGACTTTTGAAGTGATCTGTTGGGCCACGCGACGTGAGCGGCTGTGCTGCAGGTGACACGCGCTCGGGCTGGTGTCGCGGCGGAGAACGCGGAAGAGTTTGGGACTTTGTCTTCAAATTCCTCCAGTTCCCGTCTGCCTTGGGCGCTCGCGTGGCGGTTGGCCGTCGGGCAGATCGTGGCGTGGGGGATTCTTTATTACGCGTTCACGGTGATCGTCGGGCCGATGCAGGCGGGCACAGGTTGGTCGCGTCCGTTTCTCAACTCGGGTTTGTCGATCGGTCTGCTCGCGTGGGGCGTGGTCGCGTATCCCGTGGGCGTGTGGATTCAGCGCCACGGCGCGCGCGGATTGATGACCGCAGCGTCGGCGCTCGGCGGCGGATCGCTGATTTTGATGGGCAGCATGGTGTCGCCGATCGCGTATGTGATCGCGTGGGCGGGGCTCGGCTCGGCGATGGCGGGCATGCTCTACGATCCGGCGTTTGCGGTGATCACGCGCGCATTTGGCGAACACTACCGGCGCGGCATCACGCTGGTGACGCTCGTGGGCGGACTCGCGAGCACGGTCTTCATCCCGCTCGCTCAACTCGCGGTGGACACGCTCGGCTGGCGCGCGGCGTTGATCGCGCTGGGAGTGTTCAAATTCGCGGTCGGCGTGCCGCTGCACCACTGGGGGTTGCCGCGCACGGAAACAGGCGCGCAACCTTTGGGCCACGTATCCACGACACCACTACGCGGCTGGTTCGCGCGGTTTCGCGCCGACGTGGCGGATCCGCGGTTCGTGGGTCTCGCGTTGTGGTTCGCGTCGCACTCCGCGGTGTTCACCGGGCTCATCTTTCAACTCGTGTCGCTGTTTCAGGCGCGCGGCGTGCCGACGGCCACGATCCTGACGGCGATCGCCGTCATCGGACCGATGCAGGTGCTGGGGCGGTTTTTCTTCTCGGCCCGCGCGAGCAACTTCTCGTCGCTGCGCGTGGGCCGGTGGGCGTTGGGCGGCGGAATCGGCGCGCTCACGATCGCGCTGATCGCACCGCCGTCGCTGTTCTGGCTCGTGATCTTCGCGGCGTGCTGGGGCTTGAGCAACGGCCTGCAAACGATCGTGCGCGGGACGGCCGTGGCGGAGTTGTTCGGACGCGAACGCTACGCGGAAATCAACGGCGCACTCGCCGCCCCGTCCGTGCTCGCTCGAGCCGCGGCACCGCTCGTTTTTGCGTCGGCGTGGACTTACTCGGGGCAGCCCGGAGTGGTGTTTGCGGTTGCCCTCGTCCTGCTCGGGCTGGGCACTTGCGGGCTGTTTGCGACGGTGCGGGCCACACGCCGATTGGGCGCCGCAGAATTCAACGGAGCGTCGGCCCGCGTAAGCGTGACGACACCGGCAGACAACTGAACTGAGCCCGCGCCGGCGTCCGGTCGCTCGTTTTCTCGCAGCCGATTTGTGGCGTTAATGCCGGCCGCAGCGTATCTGCGTGACGCACCGCGCCCTTGAGTTTGTGGGCCCGGCCTGGTTAAGTGTCGGACTCCCGCAATCCGATGAGCTCCCTCAGCGACTTCGCCTCCGTCCACGCTTCCGGCCGGAATATCGTCATGGTCACAGCCTACGACGCGTGGACCGCGCGCCTGCTCAACGACGCGCCGGTCGATGCGATCTTGGTCGGCGACAGCCTGATGATGGTCGCCTATGGCGAACGCGACACGCTCGGCGCCACGACCGAGATCATGGCCCGGCACACCCGCGCGGTCGCGAACGGCGCTCCCAACAAGTTCATCGTCGCCGACATGCCGTTTCTCGCCGCGCGCAAGGGCAAGGCCCACGCGCTCGATTGCGCGGCCGAACTGCTCCGCGCCGGCGCGCACGCCGTGAAGCTCGAAGGCCTCCGCGGTCACGCCGAGGTGATCGCGCATCTCGTCGAAACCGGCATTCCGGTCATGGGCCACCTCGGGCTCACCCCGCAATCGGTGCACGCGTTTGGCGGTTTCAAGGTTCAGGCGCGCGAGGCGGCCGATGCCGCCCGTTTGCGGGAAGACGCCGCCGCGCTCGAAGCGTCGGGCGCGTTTAGCGTGGTGCTCGAGTGCATCCCGCAAAAACTCGCGGCCGAGGTCACCGCCTCGATTTCGATTCCGACGATCGGCATCGGCGCCGGCGCCGGTTGCTCGGGCCAGGTGCTCGTGACGCACGACTTGCTCGGCTGCCAACCCGATTTCAAGCCGCGCTTCGTCCGCCGCTTCGGCGATGTCGGCGAGGTGCTGAAAACCGGCGTCGCCAAGTTCGCCAAAGCCGTGCGCGACGGTTCGTTCCCGACGAACAAGGAGAGTTTCTAAATGGCCGCGGCGCCGCAGGTCATCCACACCGTCGCCGAGTGGCGCGCGTTTCGCGCCGCTCACCGCGCTGCGGGCCGCACGGTCGGTTTCGTGCCCACAATGGGCGCGCTGCACGAGGGCCACGCCTCGCTCTTCCGGGCCGCGCGGCGCGAAAACGACGTCGTGTTCGCCACGGTCTTCGTCAACCCGATGCAGTTCGACGAGCAGCAGGACTTCGACAAATACCCGCGCACGCTCGACGCCGATGTCGCGCTCATGGCCGAGGCGGGCGTTGATGTCGTCCTCGCGCCGAGCGTCGCCGAGATGTATCCCAATGGCACCGATTACACGGTGCAGGAAGCCACGTTTTCCCGCGAACTCTGCGGCGCGCACCGGCCCGGCCATTTCACCGGCATGCTCACGGTCGTGATGAAGCTCCTGCAGATCGCCGATGCCGACCGCGCCTATTTCGGCGAAAAAGATTACCAACAACTCCAGCTCATCCGCGGCATGGTGCAGGCGTTTTTCCTGCCCACGCAGATTGTCCCGTGCCCGATCGTGCGCGAAGCCGACGGCCTCGCGATGAGTTCGCGCAACGCCCGCCTCTCTCCCGCCGAGCGCTCGCTCGCGCCTTTGTTCAACCAGGTCCTGCGCAATGCCCGCACGCCCGAAGTCGCTCGCGCCGAGTTGGAAGCGGCTGGCTTCGCGGTCGATTACGTGGAAGATCGCGGCGACCGACGCTTCGGGGCTGTCCGCCTCGGCGCCACCCGGCTCATCGACAATGTCGCGCGGTAACATCCTCCTCTGTCTCAGCGGCTCCATCTCCGCCTACAAGGCCTGCACCGTCATTTCGCGGCTCACGCAGGCGGGAGTCACCGTGCAAACCGCCGTCACGCCCGGCGCGCTGCGCTTCGTCGGCGCCGCCACGCTTGAGGGCCTGAGCGGCCGCCCGGTTTTTTCGGATCTGTGGGAGCCGGGCCGCGCGATGGATCACATTTCCCTCGCGCGCGAAGCCGATCTCGCGCTCCTCTGCCCCGCCACGGCCAACACGGTCAACCGGCTCGCCGCCGGCCTCGCCGACGATCCCGTGGGCGCGCTTTTTCTCGCCTGGGAACACGATAAAAAACCGTGGTGGATCGCGCCCGCGATGAACCACCGCATGTGGAAACATCCCGCGACCGAAGCCTCGCTCGCCAAGCTCCGCTCCTGGGGCGTGCGCGTGCTCGATCCGGTCGACGGCCCGCAAGCCTGCGGCGAAACCGGCCCCGGACGCCTCGCCGATCCCGAGCAGATCGCCGCCGAGGTGCTCGCGGAGCTCGGCCGCCTGCGCAAACAATGAAACTCCTCGTCACGTCCGGCGCCACGCGCGAGCCGATCGACGAGGTGCGCTTTCTTTCCAACGTCAGCACCGGACGCACCGGCGCACAGCTCGCCGATTTGCTCTCGCAGCGCGGACACGCCGTCACGCTTCTCGCCGGCGAAGCCGCCGTCCGCCCCGCCGGCACGCCCGACGTCCGCCCGTTTTCCTCCGCCGAGGATCTGAAAACGAAGCTGCAAAAACTGCTCTCCACCGGTGCGTTCGACGCCGTGATCATGGCCGCCGCGGTCGCCGATTATCGCCCCGCCGAGTTCACCGCCGGCAAACTCTCCTCCGACGCCGACGGACTCACGATCCGTTGCGTGCGAAATCCCAAAATCCTCCCGCAGCTCAAAGCCTTCTCTCCACGACCGCTCGCCGTCGTGGGTTTCAAGCTCACCGTCGGCGCCGATGCCACCGCGCGCCACGCCGCCGTCTCCGCGCAATTCGCCACGGGCGGGGTCGATGCCGTCGTGCAAAACGATCTCGCGGAGATCCACGCCGCCGCGGCCGGCGCGCATCCGTTTCGCCTCTTCACCGCCGCGCACACCGAGCCGCAACCGGTCGCGGGCGTCTCCGCACTCGCGCTCGAGTTGGAGCGCATCCTGTCCCGACTTGGGACGGACCAAGCCGGGCGCATGTCGTTGGAGGGCGAGCAGTGAGGAGAGATGGCGAGCAGATTTCAGGGGAGGAGGCCCGACGCATACCCGGAGGGTATGTGGAGCGGTTGACGCACCCTGAAAGGTGCCGCCAGATCGCCTCAATGCGACCCGATCAACGGCATGTGTTCGGCTCAAGCTCGAGCCGGTCCGCATGAAGTCCCGACTCAAGCCGCACTCAGTCCCGACCCGGTCCGCACCGCGTCCCGACCCGGTCCGCTCTTCGTCCCGGGTCACGCTGGTGCTGAACATCGGCAACACGTCGCTTTTCGGCGGCGTGTTGCGCGGGAAAACGCTGCGGACGTTTCGCCTCGCCCAAAATGATCTCGTCGGTCTCCGCGCCGAACTCGCGTGCGCAAAAAACGTGACGTCCGCGGTGCTGTGCTCGGTCGTGCCGAAGCTCACGCCGAAGATCGCCGCGCTCGTGAAACGAGCGACCGGCGTCACGCCACACGTGCTCGGCGCGGATTCGCCGCACGGTTTGAAGATCGCATATCGCGACCCGAAAAAACTCGGCGCCGACCGGCTCCCCCCGGCGGTCGGCGCGCGGGCGGTGTTTCCGCAAAAAAACGGAAACGTCGTGGGTGTGGGGGCGGGCGCGGCGGGCGGGGGG
>Ga0182793_1000246_pt1 | contig 48204 bp, 44 predicted proteins | sample Passage237A_FD_130498 | JGI IMG/M metagenome (GOLD analysis project Ga0182793, IMG submission 130498) | Cellulose adapted compost microbial communities from Newby Island Compost Facility, Milpitas, CA, USA - Passage2 37A (version 2) (version 2) ... | reverse complement strand
TCGTTGCTCATCGGCGTCCTAGTCGGTATCGGGAATGAGTCCGAGATCACGGTAGATGTTGGGCCGTTCGGCGTGCGCATCGGGCAGGAAGCCGAAGATGGTCCAGTCGTGGATCTGGCCGTTGCGCAGCTCGAAGGTGAAATCCGCGCCGGGTGTCTCGCTCGCCTTCTGTTGCAGCACAAGAACATCCGGTGTTCTCGAATCCAGTGAGCCGGCGTAGACGGCGGTCTTCGGCAGGTTGGTCAGCGCGCCGAACAGCGGACTGGCCAGCGGATTCCTGGTGCCGTCCGGATCGTCGGGCGTCTCCAGTCCGCGCGCCCACCACTGCCCGTTGCGTTTCGAGATGTCGGGATTGAGCAGTGGGTCGTCGACCAGGTACGCCTTCGGATTGCTCACGCTCGCATCGAGGGCCGGCGACATCAGCACCATCCGGCCGGGCAGCGTGTCTGCGAGGCAGGTCTCGTCGCCGTTGCAGCGCAGCACCAACTGCTGGGTGGCCGCCAACGCGATCGAACCGCCCGCGGAATCGCCTAGGACGCTGACGTTTTCGGCGCCGTGCTCGGCGACCTGAGCGGCGATGAAGTCCGCGAACACCGGTATCACCGTCTTGGCGGTGCCACCGGTGCCCTCGTCGTTGGCCAGCGGATACAGCGGTACCACCACGGTCGCGCCGGTGTCGCGGGCGAGGTCGGAGTAGGTCCACCAGTGGAACAACGTGGCCGTGGAGATGAACGAGCCGCCGTGCACAGCGACGACGACCTTGCCGCTGGGATGCGCCGGGGTGAGCGTCCAGACCCGCCAACCCTCGTACTCCGAGCGGGTCACGTCGAGACCGAAGGTGACGAAGAACGGCGGGGTGCCGTCGGTGATGAACGGGATCCGGGCGGTGGTGCCGTTGAGCTCGATACCGAACAGGCTGAGAACGGGCTTGATCAACCGCAGCCCGGCCACCACCAGTTGGGTGACGATCGACGGCCGGCCCGTGAACACGGCCTCCTCCTGCGCCGTCGCGGCGAGCGGGGTGGCAATGGGCTCCTCGGTCTTCCCGCCGGCCATCAGCGCCCCGTCGAACTCGCGGCGTGCCATCGCCATCAGCGTGAGCTCCGCGGGCGGCGGGGCGGGGGTCTGCGGTCCGGGCGCGACAAGCGGTGACAGCACCGCGGTCAGGAGGCTCGACACCAAGGTGGTCGAAACGGGTTCGGGTGCAGGCGAAGTGGGCTCGTCCGCGGTGATGGTCACGGCGCTGACCGTGGCGGTGCGAGTCTCCGGCGTCGTGTCGGGACTGTTTACCGTCGGCTTCGGTTCCGCGGGTGAATCTTTCGTGATCTGCACGTCGCGACCGTCGTCGGCGAACTCGTCGACGTCGATGCGCTCGATGCGCTCACGGTGCAGCGCGGCCGCGATGCCACGCGGCGCGCCGTCGTCGAGCGCGGAATCACCGTCGTCGGGGTCGGTCTCGATGTCCGGGTCGGCGCCGTCGTCGAAGTCGGCATCGAGATCGAGGTCCGGATCGAGGTCGAGGTCGGGGTCGTCGCCGAGGTCGAGGTCGGGGTCGTCGCCGGGGGTGTCGGTATCGGTGGGCTCGGCGGCGCCGTCCGGATCCGGGGCGTCCGGTGCGGGCTTGGTCGATTCGGCCGCCGCCTTGCCGCCCGCCTCGGAGTCGCCGGTCTGGGCCCACGCCGCACCGGGATGACCGCCGAGCACCGCGGCCCCCACGCCGATCGCGACGGCGAGGCCGCCGATGCGTCCGATGAATGCCGACGGTGCGGTGATCCGGCGAGAAGTGTCCATGTCGTGGTCATATCAAACGCCTCGCGCCCGCCTGCCCGGATTGCGCGGATCCGCCCCGCCGTCCGCTAGTTCGGCTTGTCTCGGGCGAGTAGCCGGCGCTCACCGGCGAGCCGGTCCCCCGCTTCGGCGATGACCCGGTCGTATTTCGCGCCGTACCGCCGCTTGAGCCGGTGGGTGCGCCTGCGGGCGATCAGCGTGGTGCACCCGAGCATGACCAAGGTGAAGGCGATCAGCACGCCTGTCGCGATGAAGAACCAACCCCAGACTGGCATTTCGGACCTCCTCGGGGTTTCGGATACCCCGGCACGGTCGACGGAAACGTCAATTGCTCGCTCGAGCGGGGACCGGCCCTGATGCGGCGACCGGGCCGGGCGATCGCGTATACAACACATCGTGACCACCGAGTCGTTCAGCGTCCTGGCCGCCGACGGGACCCGCATCGTCGCCGACCGGCTCGGCGATCCGCGCTCGCGGCCCGTGGTGTTTCTGCACGGCGGTGGGCAGACCCGGCGGTCCTGGGGCAAGGCGGCCGCCGCGGTGGCCGCACGCGGATGGCAGGCGATCACCGTCGACCTGCGCGGCCACGGCGAGTCCGACTGGTCCGCCGAGGGCGACTACCGGGTCATCACCTTCGCCGGGGACGTGCTGCAGGTGCTGCGCCAGCTGCCGCCGCAACCGGTGCTGGTCGGCGCCTCGTTGGGCGGCTTCACGTCGATGCTGCTCGCCGGTGAACTCGCCCCCGACGCGGTCAGCGCGGTCGTGCTCGTCGACATCGTGCCGAACATGGATCCGTCCGGCGCGACGCGGATCGCGCAGTTCATGAACGACCGGATGACGTCCGGATTCGCCTCGCTCGATGAGGTCGCCGACGCGATCCAGCAGTACAACCCACACCGGCCGCGGCCGACCGATCTCGAGGGTTTGAAGACGAATCTGCGTGAACGCGACGGGCGTTGGTACTGGCACTGGGATCCGAAGTTCATCGACGGCACATCGGCGCAACCACCGATCGAGGTGACCGACGTCGAGCGGATGAACGACGCGGTGGCCGCGATTCTGCGCAACGGGGTACCGATGCTGTTGGTGCGCGGGCAGATGAGCGATCTGGTCACCCAGGAACGCGCCGACGAGTTTTTGGCCCGGTTCCCCGCGGTCGACTTCATCGACGTGGGCGGCGCGGGCCACATGGTCGCCGGGGACCGCAACGATCTATTCGCCGACGCGGTGGTCGGCTTTCTCGACCGGCACCGGTGACGAACAGGTAGCCCCCACCACGCGGTGACGGTGCGGTAATTTTCCGCTGGTTCCCTTCGCACCGACAGTGCCCGCGAAACTGGCCTGCTACCAGCGATTTTTCCGGAAATCAGGGGGCCTGCCCGCTCACCCGCGGACTCATAAACCGCTTTACTTAGCCCCACGAACCTCTTGTCTCTTAGGATAGGCTCAGCTAAGTTGCAGGCGCCATTCCGGCAAATACCTCGCACCAAGGAGACAACGTGCAACTTGCCCTCAGCGCCACTCGCCCACCACAAGTGCCGTCACCGTCGCGTCGCACTCGGCAGACCGCCGGCACAGCCGTCAAGAAAGGGCTCGTGACCGGCGTCGCGGTGGCCACCGCCGGCGTCCTCGCCGTCGCCCCCGTCACACCGCCCCTGCCCGATGTGCCGGAGCGCGCCGAGCGGGCGCTGCAGCTGACCGCGTTCGCGAACCCGATCACGCCGTGGACGAACCTCGTCGCCAACCTGTTCAACAACCTCGGGACGCAGACCACCGAGAGCACCGAAGCGCTCGTCGCGCTCGCGGAGGCGCTGACCAATCCGACGGTTTACGCCGAGCTGACCGAGCTCGCCGCGGGCAACCTGCTCAATCCCCTGCCGCTGATCAACCAGCTGCTCGGCTTCCAGGACAAGTACGGCGCCGACATCAGCGAGCGAAATGCCCAGTCGGTGTCGGCGCTGATCACCTCGCTGTCGCGGCTGCCCATCGTGTTGACCAACACCGCGAATTTCCTCGCGGCCGGCGAATTCGTCGAGGCCTATGCCGAACTCGACATCTGGTTCCTGGTGAACCTGCTGGAGCAGCCCGCACGCCCGCTGTTCCCCCTGTTCGCCCTTCCTGGTGAAATCGCCGAGCAGCTGCCCGGCGGCGCCAGGCTCGCCACGATCTTCGACACCGTGCTGAACCGATCGGGCGCCACCGGAATCACCAAGGCGCTGTTGGTCGCCCCCATCACCGCCACCCTCGCGCTGGCGGAGAACCTCGACTGGGCGCGCGAGGCGTTCGAGAACGGCGACGCCGAGACGGGCGTCGGGTTGTTGACCGCGCTGCCTGCCACGGTACTCAACGCGTTCCTCAACGGGTACTCGCCGGACTTCGAGGTGCGTTCGACGTTCCCGGGCATCTTCGGCGAGGGCGGTCCCGTCGACTACTTCACCAGGATCCTCCCCTCGACGATCGCCGCGGCCCTGACCACGCCGACGACAACGACGACGACAACGGCGACGACCACGACGACGACCACGCCGGCCTCGATCACGCAGGGCGCGGCGACCGACACCCAGGTCGACCGTCCGACCATCGCGCTGAACGTCAGCGGCACCCCGGCGGCTCTGGCTGGTGGGTCCGGCGCCGGCGCGCGCACAACGAGCGAGACGCCCCGGACAGAGACGTCGCTCATCACCGAGGGTCGCCAGGAGGAGGAAGCCAACGGCCCCGTCGGCGGCACCGACGGCAACACCACGTCGGATCCAGGCGGCGACACCGGCACCAACAACGCTGCGGGCGAGGGGAATTCGACGACCAGTGAGTCAGGTGGCGAGGCCACTGGCACCGGCAACACCGGTGGCGGTGCCGAGGGCACGGACGGCGCCCAAGGCGGTTCCGAGGGCGGCGCCGAAGGCGGCGACGGCTAAGCCGTAGGCCTACCGACGCTGCGCCCAGATCGCGAAATTCGGTCAATTCGCGATCTGGGCGCAGTCTCGACGGACGTCAGGTCGACGGTGGGCTGAACCCCGACTGCGCCACCGACACCGCGGCGCTGATGCCGATGCGTCCACGTTCGTCGAACATCGCCGCCGTGCCGGTCGCGATCCCGTCGTGGGTGCTGTGATCCGTTGACGCGAGACCGATCAGCTCACCCTGGGGCAGTCGGCTCAGCGTCAGGGTGAAGTCGGCGTTGATGAACTTCAGCCCCTCGGAACTCCAATTCACCAGTGACGCGGTCACATCGGCGGCCATCGCGGCACGGATGAACGGGGTCAGCGGCTCGTCGTCGAACAGCGGATTCGTCAACCGCAGCCACGTGTACTTGGCGCCGTCGTCGTTGGTCCACTTCTCGTCGGGGTTCTGGATCGGCAGTCCCCAGCCGTAGGTGCGGACAAAAAGGGGGGTGCGAGTGGGGTGCGCAAGCGTTGGCACCGGCGGCATTTCGACATCGGGTGACCAGATGGCACCCGGCGGCTGCTCACCCCGGCGCAGGAAGAGCCCGGTCGCCGAGCCGACCAGCCTGCCGTCCTGCGTGACGAAGACCTCGACCAGGCGCAGGCGCTTGCCGCTGCGAAGTTCGCGCGTCTCGACGTCGACCGGTGCGATCGCGGCCGGGCGCGGTAGGTCGGCGGTCAGCCGCGCGGGTAGGAAGTCGGTGTCGTCGACGAATCGCTCCGCGGCCCAACCCAACAGACCACCCATCACGTGCCCGCTGATCAGCGGTCCCCACCCGCCCCGCGCGAAGGGACGAGGATGCAGGCTGTCACCGTGACGTTCGAAATAGGCGGGTTCGGCCAACGGTGACACTCCTGCGATCGGGGGGCAAAATCCGCACCAGTATCACACTCGCGGTGCGCGCAGCGACTCCACGATGGCCTCGCGCGGGTCCCGCCATGTCATCTCCAGGTCCTGCAGCGTCGCGCTGTCGTCGGTGGGCGTGGCGGCGGTGAGCAGCATCGCGGCCTCGTAGCTCAAGCCATCGGTCAGCGGCACCGCGCGGCCGACCAGATCCGAGAGTCGGCCCAGGCCGCGCATGATGCTCGGCGACAACGGGATTCGCCTGATCGGCTGGCCGAGGCCACGCTCGAGCGTGTCGATCATCTCGTCGAAGGTCAGCAGCAGCCCGCCGCACACGTAGCGGCGCGGTCCCCTTCCCGGCCGCATCGCGCGCAGGTGCACCTCGGCGACGTCGCGCACGTCGATCATCTGCATGCCGCCGCGCACCTTCGGTGCCACGCGCCACCGCACGATGGGCGCCCACCCGCGCTCGGTGACGCCGGCGGCGGTGCCGAACGCGGGGCCCACCACGCTGGAGGGATAGGTCACCACGACCGGTGCGCCGGCCTCCTGCAGGCGGCGTGCGACGCGGTCGGCGTAGCCCTTGGTCTTGGCGTAGCTGCTGCGGCCGTCCGCGGTCGGCGAGTCCGCCGAGATGACGCCGTCGGGCGGCGGGAACAGCGCGCTGTAGCTGCTCACCAAAATCACCGGGTCGAGCCGACGGTCCACCGCGCGGGTCAGGATCGACTCGGTGGCATAGGCGTTGATGTCCCACATCAGTTGCGCGCGCCGTTCGTCGGTGCCGACGACACCGGCGGCGTGCACGACGGCATCCGCGCCGTGCAGCAGGTCATCGATCGTCGACGGCTGCCGGATGTCGCCGGTGACGACGGTGAGTTCACCGACCGCGCGCAGCCGGTCGAGCACCGTGGCACCCGCCTCGGCGGGTGGCACCAACAGCCGCACGTGATGGCCCGCGGCCAGCAGCGCCCGCACGGTGGGCGCACCCAGATAGCCGGTTCCACCGGTCACCGCGATAAGCAGTTCCGCCTCCTGCACCCGTCAGAGTCGCGTCACGGTATCACTGATACCGCAGCGCTCAGCTAGAAGGCATACCGCACCCGGCAGGTCGGCAGTTTCGCGGCGATCAGATCCGTCAGTTGGCCGACCCAGCGTCTTTTCCACGGAGCCTTGTAGCGCACGTTGACCTGCCCGCTCTCGCTGCGTTTCACCTGTTGCAGGTCGGGGCGCCACAACAGATCCTCGGCCTTCGGATGCCAGCCGAGGTTGACCTCGTGCAGCCCCTCGTTGTGGGTCAGGAAGATGATCTCGGCGGCCAACTGCCGCCTGCTGCGCTCGCTGGTGCCGTCGGCGATCTGCTCGAGCAGCTCCGCCCAGTCCGCCAGCCAGTTCTCGTGCACGATCACCGGGCTGAAGTTCAGGTGCACCTGGTAGCCGGCCTCGACGAAGTCGTCGATCGCGGCGATCCGGTCGGCGATCTTCGACGTGCGCACGTCGACCAGCCGCGATATGTCGGCCGGCATCAGGCTGAATCGCACCCGGGTGCCGCCGCGCGGGTGATAGCCGAGCAGGTCGCGGTTAACGAACTTGGTGGCAAAGCTGGCCTTCGCGTTGGGAATTCGGGCGAACAGGTCGATCAGATCGCGCACGTTGTCCGACACCATCGCGTCGACCGAGCAGTCACTGTTCTCGCCGATGTCGTACACCCAGTCCACCGGGTCACACTGGTTCGGCTCGGGTTTGACGCCCTGGCGGGCCGCGTGCCGCTCGAGGTAGCCGAGGATCTTCTCGATGTTGGCGAACACCGTGATCGGGTTGGCGTAGCCCTTGCGCCGCGGCACGTAGCAGTACGAGCAGGCCATCGTGCAGCCATTGGCGGTCGAGGGCGCGATCCAGTCGCCGGACCGCTCGTTGCGGCGCGCGCTCAAGCTCTTCTTCTCCCCGATCACCAGCACTTCGCGCTTGTTGCGCACCCAGTCCGCAACGCTGCCCTCGTTGCCGTAGAGCCCGGGAATCGCCTGGTGCGACAGAACTTCGACGCGTTCGGCATCGGGGAACCGGTCAAGTACCTCGACGGCACGCGCAAACCTGTCGATGTTCGGTTCGTGGTAGATCCGCTTGACCTCGAGCAGCGGGTGCGGCCGCACCCGTCAGCCGGCCGCGGCCGTGGGCGCCCGCCGGCGCTGGTGGACGTCGGACAAAAAACGTCCGACCTCGACGGCGAGCCGACGTGCGTGCGACGAGTCGACCAGGTCGAAGGCGTGCCCGGCACGCGGAATCTCGCTGTAGGTGACCGTGTTTCGGGACACCACGGCCAGCTCATCGCGGAACTGGCGAGCCTCGGCAACGGGGATGATCGAGTCCAGTTCGCCGTGGATAAGGAAGAACGGCGGCGCATCCTCGTGTACGCGTGCCAGCGGTGACGCCGCCGCGTATAACTCGGAATGACGAGACTGCTTGCGCCCCACCACTACTCGCTCCAGGAAGCCCTGGAAGTTTCGCCTCGTCGGGGTGGAGCGGTCCTGCCAGTCGTAGCGGCCGTAGATGCCGACGACCGCGTCGACCGACGTATCCGCGTCGTCGCTGAGGTCACCGCGGTACGCGGGGTCGCCCGGGGTCAGGCCGGCCAGCGCCGCGAGGTGCCCGCCGGCCGAACAGCCGGCGACCGCGACGAAGTTCCGGTCGCCGCCGAATGCGTCGACGTTGGCGTGGGCCCACGCGATGGCCGCGTTGACGTCCTCGATGTGGCGCGGCCACCGATGCACCGGCGCGACCCGGTAGTCCATGGTCAAACACACCCAGCCCTGTTTGACGAGGTGGTGCAGCATCGTGTGGCCCTGCATCACGCGCGACCCCTGCACCCAGGCGCCGCCGGGCACGAACAGCAGCACCGGCGCATCGGGCGGCAGGTCGGGCCGCCGCCAGACGTCGAGCAGCTGCGCGGGGTGGCTGCCGTACCGGACCGCGGCGCGATGCAGGCACCGCTGTCGTTGGGCGCGATAGCGCAGGTACGGCGGCATCCGATGGACCATGCCATGGACCGCGGTGTCATCCTGAGAAGGCGCGGCGGGCAGGCGCCGCTGGACCGCGGCGCGCAGGGCCGCGGGTGCGTAGTGGTGACCGTAGAGCGCCATGGCCGTCAGCCCGGCGAACGGCTCGAGGTGCCTACCGACCACCGGCAGCGACGAGTACAGCCTGGTCGACGCCATCACCAGGTCGAAGGGGTGCAGGGAAAGTCGCATCAGACCGGCCGTTACGCCGCGGAGGCGTTCTGTGCCGTCTCGCCGGCGCGGTCGTGGCACGCCTGACACCCGACGTCCTCGAGGTTGAAGCTTCCGCAGGTGGGGCAGATGAACTCGAGCATGCGCATCGCCTTTCCGGGTCCGACGATCGGCTGCGCCGGTGGTTTCAGGCGCGCGCCTCACATACCCGACGGTTCATCGGTCGAAACCCCACCTCAGACGGGTGCGTCAGCCCGCCGGGGCGCAGTGGCACTGCGCGAGGCGGTCGAGCCGGGCCAGCCCGGAGACCAGATCGTCGGCCAGCGGCAGTTCGCGCTCGGGGTCGCAGATCGCCAGCAGGCGGCGCACGGCGTGGCTTCCGACGATGGTCCAGTCCACGTCGCCGCGGGTGCACCGGGCGCTGATGTAGTAGAGCGCGGTGAACGCGGGCGTGCCCACGAAGTCGACGGCGCGCATGTCGAGCACCAGTTGTTTGGACAGCCGGACGTGCTGCTCGACGTAGCGGCCCAGGGCACGGGCATTGACGGCATCGACGTCTCCGACCACGGCGACGACCACTCGGGTCGCGGATGCGTGGCGCGCCGAGAAGGTGGCTCGCCCCGAGCGCTCGTGACCCGCGGAGGAGGGTGGGGCGTCGTCGCGTTGTCTCGGCATCAGGCCGGCGGCGGTCATCTCAAAACCCCATTTCCGGATCGGGTGTCACTCGCATACCGGACGGCGTCGGCGGCAAGCCCGCGCCCGGCCGGCTAAAAGCTCAACCACACTCGACAATAGTGCGGATTGCGTAGCGGTGGGCCGAAGTTCAGCGAACTCTCAATATTGGTACGCACGCTGCGAATTTCGGTTAGCCAGACGAAGTTACGCGATCCGCCGGACGTTTCGCCCGAGGCAATGAGGTACGAATTCCGTAGCTGTCTTTGCAGTGCGGTCCGGCTATGCCGGATGCGGTGGCGGTTCGTGGCGGCGCGCTCTTTGCGGGGCACCCAGGGCGGCGATCGGACGCCGGCGTCGGGCAAACCATGTTGACCGGCTCACCGAATCGGGACCTTCGCCTCTGCCGCGGCGGGCGCTCGGCCCCCTACAGTCGGGGACAGCCGCGCCGGCGACGCGAAAGGAAGAGCGACGTGTCCGAGACCGACTCCACACTTGGCATCCTCGTTGCCGTCGACGGCTCCCGCGCATCGAATGCCGCCGTGGAATGGGCCGCCGCCGAAGCGGTCATGCGGCACCTGCCGCTGACCTTGATGCACGTGGTGCCGCACGTGGTGGTCAGTTGGCCGGTGCGCTACCTGGAGGCCGACTTCAAAGCGGCTCAGGAGACCCACGCCCGCGAGGTGCTCGCCGATGCGCAGGCGATCGTGACCAAGTGCGCCGCCGCGACGCCGCCGCCGGTGCAGACCAGGGTGGAGCGCGGAAACGTGGCCGCCGTGCTGGTCGGTGCGTCGCACGACGCGTTCATGACGGTGGTCGGCAGCCGCGGTCTCACCGCGGTCGGCCGCGCGATTCTGGGGTCGGTCAGCAGCGGTTTGGCTCATTACGGCCACGGGCCGATCGTCATCGTGCGTGAGGAGTCACCGGCCACCGACCTGCCGGTGCTGGTCGGTATCGACGGTTCGCCGGCCTCCGAGGCGGCGACGGCGTTCGCGTTCGAGGAGGCCTCGCGGCGTGGCGTCGACCTGGTGGCGCTGCACGTGTGGAGTGACGTCGCGGTGCTCGGCGCGGACTGGCGCCAGTTCGAGCAGGAGGCGCAGATGCTGTTGGGTGAGCGCCTGGCCGGCTGGCAGGAGCGCTACCCCGACGTCAAGGTCCACCGCCGCCTCGAATGCGACCGTCCGGCGCACTGGCTGATCGAGGAATCGGCGCGATCGCAGCTGGTGGTCATCGGCAACCGCGGCCGGGGCGGGTTCACCGGGATGGTGCTGGGCTCGGTCGGGGTCAAGGTCGCGCAGGCGGCCCAGGCGCCGACCGTCATCGTCCGACCCCGGTGAACGCGGCGAACTAGGGACCAACGGCCCTAGCTGGGCCGTCGGCGGCCGCGCAGACTGGAGTCATGCGCGACACGTTGGTGAGCACGGAGGTGATCCGGGATGCGGTGCAGCTGGCGTGCCGCGCGCCGTCCCTGCACAACAGCCAACCCTGGCGCTGGGTGTACCACGGCGACACCGTTGATCTGTTTCTGGACCAGGACCGGGTGCTCTACGGCACCGACCCGACGGGTCGCGAGTCGCTGTTGAGCTGTGGCGCGGTCCTCGACCACTTCCGGGTCGCCATGTGCGCGGCGGGTTGGACCGTCATCATCGAACGGTTTCCCAACCCCAACAATCGTCACCACCTGGCGTCCGTGGGTTTCCGGGCAGTGGAATTCGTCACCGAAGGGGATCGCCTGCTGGCCGAGGCCATTTCGCGGCGGCGCACCGACCGGCTTCCGTTCGCCGCACCGCCAGACTGGGATCTCGTTGAGCCGCAGCTTCATTCGGCTGTCAACTTCGATACGGTGCGGCTCGACACCATCGCCGACGAACTGCGCCCGGAGCTGGCCCGGGCGTCGGAACTCACCGCGTCTCTGCGCCTCTACGACTCCTCATACCACGCGGAGATGGCGTGGTGGACGCACAGGTCCGAGACCGCCGACGGCATACCGCAGAGCTCGCTGGTGTCCGCGTCGGAGAGCGAGCGCGTCGACATCGCCCGCGACTTTCCGGTCGCCGACAACGCCGAACGGCGCGCCGAGGTGGGCAGCGATCACTCGAAGATCATGGTGCTGTCGACGTTCGACAGTGAACCGCGCAGCATGCTGCACTGCGGCGAGATGCTTTCCGCGCTGCTTCTCGAGGCGACGCGGTTGGGACTTGCGACGTGCACCCTGACCCACATCACCGAGTTGCCGAAGAGTCGTGCGGTCATCACCTCGCTGACCGGGCGGTCGACGATGACACCGCAGGTGCTGGTGCGGGTGGGGCTGGCCGGCGACGCCACCCAGCCACCACCGACGCCACGGCGTCCGGTCGATGACGTCCTCGAGATCCGGTTGGGGGAAGACTGATTACCCGGATTCGGGGGGTGCAGAAGGGCCGCAATTGCGGCCCTTCTGTTCTTGGACCGTTGCTCAGCGACCCAGTCGCGCCAGCAGCCGTACCGCTTCAGCGGTGAAAGCCGCGATCACCTCGGCCGCGGGACGAACCTCGCGCAGCATCCCGACGCCCTGGCCGGCGTTGATCGGCGCGAACCGATAGTCGTCACCGGCGACGGCCTCGGCCAGGCCTGCCACCGCCGGATGATCGGCGGTCAACTCGTCCTCACGTCCTTGCCATGTTTCGGTGAATTCGTTGCGCAGCACGCGTTCCGGGAATTCCGAAGGCCACGGGTACCCCTGTGCGACGTCGAAGACGCGGGTGCAGATCGTGTCGGTGTCGTGTGCGGCCAACATCGCCGGTCGCACCGCGGCGGGCAGCAGCGCTTCGGTGCACGCGCAGAACGCGGTTCCGATCCATGCTCCCGACGCACCCGCGGCCAGGACCGCGGCCAGGGCACGCCCCGAGGACACGCCGCCGGCGGCCAGCACCGGCACCGACACGTGATCGAGCACCTCGGCCAACAGCGGCAGGGTGCCGACGGCCGGTTCGCCGTGGCCACCCGCTTCGGCGCCGCGGGCGACCAGAAGGTCGGCTCCCGCGGCGACCGCCCGCTCCGCGCTGCGCAGGTCGCCAACCTGCACGGCGGTGGCGATGCCGGCGTCACGCGCGGCCCCGACCCACGAGAAGTCGGTGCCGAAACTCACTGAGAGCAAAGCGGGTTTCGCCGCGATGGCCGTCGTCAGCAGTTCCGGCTCCCCCGCCACCCGCCACTGCACCAGCCCGATGCCGAAGGGGCGGTCCAGGTCGCGCAGTACGGCCAGTTGCTCGGTCAACCGCGATGCCGAACCGGTGCTGCCGATTCCGACCATGCCCAGGCCGCCGGCCCGTGACACGGCGGCCGCCAGCGCGCCTCCGGCCACCCCGCCCATCGGCGCGTTGACGATCGGCGCGGTCAGCCCCATCGCGCGCGACCACTCGGTCGACAACTGCGTCATGGTGTCGGCCCATAGTTGTCGCCGGTCCAGCGCACCTGCGGTGCATATGTTTCGGCGATGGCCGCCCTGCGGCGCCGCGGGCCGCGTTCGTTGACGACGCGCGCCAGGTTGCTTTCCATCAATCCTTCGAGCAGATCGGCCATTTCGCCCCTCTAGCACCGGCGGGCCGCAGCGAGCAGCGCACATGCGACCCACTCGACCTGACTTTTCGACTCCTCGAGTGTCCACGCGCCGGTGAGCAGCCCTGTCAGCGCATTGCTCAGCACGGCGTTGAGGCCAAAGGTGATGTTCGGAACATCCTGTGGCGCAATGCCTTCGAGTAGCCGGTCGAACACTTCGGCGTTGGTTTGGTTCATCTGGTCGAGAGCGGCTCGCGACTCCGGATCCCCCGACGTCATCGTTCGAAGCATCAGCGCGGTCATTTCCGGGTTCCGGTGAAAGGCGCGCAGGGCCCGGCGCAGATAGTCGAGGACGCCGGGCAGCGGGTCCGCCTTCGGCGCGCCGGCCATGGCCACCACGCGTCGCGTCAGTCGCCGCTGCCAGTCCAACAGCGCCGAGGCCAGCAGATGCTCCTTGGACCTGAAGTAGCGATAGACCGTGCCCAGCGCGACACCCGAGCGCTGAGCGACGTCGCGCATCTGGACGGCGTCGGCGCCGACCTCTCCGATCAGCTCGATCACCGTCTCGATGATCTTCGCCCGCCGCACCAGTTGCGCGCTGGTCATGTCCGCCGGCGCGAGGACATTCGGCGCGACCGCCCCCGCGTCGACGGTGCCGCCTCCGCTCAGCATCGAGAACCTCGTTCCTGTCGAATGGCAAAACCGTAGCCCGTTGCGAGTAACCTGTCCAATATTTGCAGCTAGAGAGCCTGTGCTAGGTTATCGCTGGTAGAACATCGTTTCAATTTGGATCGGAGGAACGCAGCGGTGCTGGCCATCACGGCCGACCAGGAGGACCTGGTCGACGCCGTCACCGGGTTCGCCGCGCGACACGCGCCGATCGGCAAGACCAGGGCGGCATTCGACTCGCTGGCCGCGGGTGAACTCCCTACCTGGTGGACAGAGTTCACCGCCAACGGCTTTCACGCCGTGCACCTGCCGGAAGAGCTGGGCGGCCAGGGCGGCACGCTCGCCGACCTCGGCTGTGTGATCGAAGCCGCCACCGCGGCGCTGATGCCCGGGGTGGTGTTGAGCACCACCATCGCCAGTGCGGTGGCCAATCTGACCGGTGGGCCCGTCGTGTCCGAGTTCGCCGCCGGTGCCACCGGCGCGGTGGTGTTGCCGGAGCACTCCGACCTCCACGCCACCCGCGGGGCGGACGGCTGGCGGCTCACCGGCACGACGGCGACGACACTGGGACTGTGTGCCGCGCAGTACATTCTGCTCGCCGCCCGTGCCGACGACGGCGCCGAGCGCTGGTTCGCGTTGCGCCGCACCGAGGACCTGTCGGTTGCCCAGCAGCGCGGCACCGATCTGACCACCGACGTCGGGGTGCTGACTCTCACCGATCACCCCGTCGACGCCGACTGCGAACTGGCCGACCTCCCGACCGAGCGCGCCCGCTGCGTCGCGGTGGCGCTGACCGCATGCGCCTCCGCAGGCGCCGCTCGCCGGTGCGCCGAGGCGGCAACCGAATACATCCGCGGCCGTGAGCAATTCGGCAAACCCGTCGGCGCCTTCCAAGCGCTGCAGCACAAGGCCGCGGTGCTGCGGGTCAAGATCGACCTGGCGGCCGCGGCGGCCTGGGATGCGGTGCGCGCCTGCGATGAACCGATCGAACAGCACCGGTTCGCGACCGGGTCGGCGGCGTTGATGGCGATCGCGGCCGGTCCCGACCTGGTGCTCGACGCGCTGACGATGTTCGGCGCCATCGGCTACACCTGGGAACACGACACTCACCTGTACTGGCGGCGGGCCACCAGCCTGGCAGCGTCCGTCGGCCCGACCTCACGGTGGAGCCGCCGCGTGGGTGAGCTGGCGCGGACCGTGAAGCGCACCACCGCCTTGAACCTCGGTGACGTGGAATCAGATTTCCGCGCGTCGGTCGCCGCGACGCTGGACCGCGCCCAGGCGCTGCGCAACGAGCAGCCGTCCGACGACCCGCGCGACCCCGGTCTGGCCACCGGCAGCCAGCGCAACCTGCTGGCCGAGGCGGGTCTGGCCGCTCCCCTGCTGCCGCCGCCGTGGGGTGTCGGGGCGTCGCCGGTGCAGCAGGTGATCATCAACGAGGAGTTCGAAAAGCGGCCCGACGTGACCAAGCCCTCGCTGAGCATCGCCGAGTGGATCCTGCCGACGATCCTCAACAGCGGAACGCCGTTGCAGCGTGAGCGATTCGCCTGGCCGATCCTGCGCGGCACCCAGCGGTGGTGCCAGCTGTTCAGCGAACCGGGCGCCGGATCGGACCTCGCGTCGCTGCGCACCAGCGCGGTCAAGGTCGACGGCGGCTGGCGCATCAACGGTCACAAGATCTGGACGTCGCTGGCGGATCGCGCGCACTTCGGGGCGCTGCTGGCGCGCACCGATCCCGACGCGCCCAAGCACCGCGGGATCAGCTACTTCCTGGTCGATATGTCGTCGCCGGGGGTCACCGTGGAGCCCATCAAGCAGGCCAGCGGGCACCTCGACTTCAACGAGGTCTTTCTCACCGACGTGTTCGTGCCCGACGACATGCTGGTCGGAAATCCCGGCGACGGCTGGAATCTCGCGGTTGCGACGATGGCCATCGAGCGCACCGCGATCGGCAACTACGTCAACATCGATCGCGCCGCCGCGCTGCGTCACATGGCCGGGATCGAGGGCCCGGACCAGGACGCCGCGCTGCGGGCGCTCGGTGACGTCGAGGCGTTCACCGCCGCGATCAAGGCGATGGTGCTGCGGGAGACACTGCGTCTGGTGGAGGGACAGGCACCCGGCCCGACGTCGAGCATCGCCAAGTACGCGATGGTGATGCTGCTGCGGCGCGCGTCGACGGCCACGCTCGGCCTGACCGGTCGCCTGGCGATGCTCGAGGAGTCTGACCCTCCGGTGATCGGGCCGTATTTCGACATGCCCTCCGAACTGATCGGCGGCGGCACCCCGGAGATTCAGCTGACCGTGATCGCGTCGATGATCCTGGGCTTACCGCGCGGCTAGAAAGGACGACATGGCAGGCAGAGTGGCTGGAAAGGTCGCGTTCATCACCGGTGCCGCGCGTGGTCAGGGCCGTGAGCACGCGGTCCGGTTGGCGGAGGAGGGCGCGGACATCATCGGCGTCGACATCTGCGAGGACATCGACAACGTCGGCTATCCCGGTCCCACCGAGGCCGACCTCGCCGACACCGCGGCGCTGGTGGAGAAGGCGGGCCGCCGGGCCGCGACCGCGAAGGTCGACGTGCGCGACTACGAGGCGCTGCGGGCCGCGGTGGACCGGGCGGTGTCCGAGCTCGGCGCGATCGACATCGTCGTCGCCAACGCGGGCATCAGCGGCGATCCCGCGCCGGCCGCGCAGCTGAAACCGGCTGCGTGGCAGACGATGCTGGACATCAACCTCACCGGGGTATGGCACACGGTCAGGGCGGCGCTGCCGCACATGACCAACGGCGGCGGGTCCATCATCCTGGTCAGCTCGATGCTCGGACTGCGTGGCGGCGGCTACATGGCCCACTATGCGTCGGCCAAGCACGCGGTGGTGGGGTTGATGAACTCGTTGGCCAACGAGCTTGCCCCTCAATGGATCAGGGTCAACTCGATCCATCCGGGCAACATTCGCACGCCGATGATCGACAACGACCACTTCCGCCACACGCTGCGACCGGATCTGAAGGACCCGACGATGGACGATCTCGCGCCGGTGCTCGGGAATTTCCACATGCTGCCCGAACCGTTCATCGAGCCGAGGGCGGTCAGCGACGCCGTGCTGTTCCTGGCCTCCGACGAGGCCCGCTACATCACCGGTGCCACCCTGCCGATCGACGCCGGGGCGTGCGCGAAGTTCTAGACACAGATCCGCCCGGACCGCGATGATACGGTCCGGGCGGAATCCTGTGCGGGGCTCAGAAGTACGACTCAGAAGTACGTCGTGGCGGTCGTACTCGTCCCGTTGTCGCACGTGATCTTGACGGTCCAGTTCCGGAACTGCGGGATGGCCGGCACGATCCTCAGGTCGTACGAGGAGTTGGCGGCCAATCCGAAGCTGCGGTTGAAGTTGTCCGTCTCATAGGTGCACTGCGAGGACTCGCCGCTGCGGTCGGTGATGTGAGCGACCAGGCCACCCAGCACCCGGTTGAACGACACCGTCGGGCCCTGCTTCGGCTGGGGCGGAGGCGGCGGCTCGTCCGGCGGGGGCGGCGGGGTGGAGCCGTTCGCGCAGCCCGACACGATGATCTTCGCGCCGTTCTGGCTCTCCAGCTTGGACTTCGCGGCGCTCTCCGCCGCGGCGCGGGTGGCCCCGGTGGCGCCGACCCGCTCGCCGATGCTGTTCGACGCGGCGGCCGCGCACTCGTTGGTGGCGATCACCGTGGTGACGCAGTGGCTGCCACCGTTGTTCGAGCAGTTGGTCAGCGCGCCCACCGCCGCCGCGTCCTTGGTGGCGGCGATGCCCGACCCGCCTGCCATCGTCACGGGGGGGTTCTCGTTGATGTAGCCGAGCGCCACTGCGATGTACTGGTCGGCGGCCTGGGCGGGGGCCGCGCCGATCAGGCCGGCGAGCGACGCCGTTGCGGTCAGCATGGTGACGGCTGCGGCTTTGCCGCGGCCGACCCGGTTCTTGGTCATGGTTGTCATGGTGTGCTCCTGTGGGTTGTCGCCACCCCTCGGGCGGCGTTCGTGACCAATAGTCGCGACCGGCGCGCGGCGAGGTAATCGCCGCGAAGCGAGAATTGGAGCCACCGGGGGTAGGTTTTCCTACCCACTGGGTAAGCCCATTGGGTAAGCACCCATGCGACGTCCGTCCGCGAACTCCCCAGCGCACAACCAGGCACCGCCCCGGGACGCGAACGCGTACCGAGGTGAGCGCGAGTCCCGCGTGCCGACTCAGTCGAGGGGGGTGAACGTCACATGCAGTTCGCGCAGGCCCCGCAGGATGAAGGTGGGCTCGTAGTCGTAGTGCCGCGCGCCCGCCGGCCCGTGATGCGACTCGGAGATCTTGATGTCACCCATCCGGTCCAGGATCCGGTTCATCGAGATGCGCCCTTCCGCGCGGGCCAGCGGTGCGCCAGGGCACGAGTGGGCGCCGCGGATGAAGGCGATCTGCTCTCGCACATTCGGCCGGTCCGGGTTGAAGGAGTCGGGATCGTCGAACTTTCTCGCGTCGCGATTGCAGGCTCCCGGCAGCAGCATGACGGTCGTGCCCGCCGGGATCGTGACCCCACCGACCGTCGTGGTGGTGCGCGCCAACCTGAAATGCGCCTTGACCGGGCTTTCCACCCGCAGGGTCTCCTCGAGAAACGACGGAATCCTGCTGCGATCCTCGCGCAGGGTGGCCTGTAGTTCCGGGTTCTCGCCCATGATTCGCACTGCCGCACTGACGAGTTTCGTCGTCGTCTCCGTTCCCGCCGCGAACAGGAACGTGGACAGATGCATCACGTCTTCGATCTCCGGGGTGGAGCCGTCCTCGTGCTTGGCCTGCGCCAACTCGGTCAACACGTCATCTCGCGGTGATCGCCGACGGTCCTCGATGTAGTTGTAGAACTTCTCGTCGAGCCAGTCCAACGGATTGTGGGCCGTCGTGCCCTCGCCCAGTTCCCCGGCGATCTGCTCGGCGAACACCGCCTTGAACTGCTCGTGATCCTCCTGGGGCACACCCAGCAGATCGGCAATGACCAGCAGCGAGAAGGGCTTTGCATAGTCGGCGAGGAACTCGCAACTGCCCTTCGCCACGAAGGTGTCCAGCTGCTGATCGGCCAGACGCCACATGAACTCCTCGTTCTCCTTGAGGCGCTTTGGGGTGATCAGCTTGTTCATCAACCCGCGGGTGCGGGTGTGCAACGGCGGGTCCTGGGCGGCGATGTGCTCGGCCATCGGAGCGAGGTGCCGATGCTGCTCGATCAACTCGGACACGTCATCGGCGCCGTCCGGGGCGATGGGCAGACCGGAGAACGGACCGGCCAGGGAGTTGCATGACGAGAAAGCCGGATTTCGGTAGATCTCCAGCGCTTCCTCATATCCGGTGACCGCCATGACGTTGAACGGAGTTGCATGCGTCACAGGGCATTTCGAACGCAGGTGGTCGAAATACGGATAAGGGTCGTCGACCAGGGTCGCATCGGTGAAGAAGTCGACGGTGTCGAAGTCGGTCATAGCCTGCCTTTCTGCAGCCTCAGGTCGGTGCCGTCAGGAAAAGGATGGGTGCGTCAGGTGTCGAACAGCACCGGCAGACGGTTCGGCGAGCGGAACACCATGCCCCGGATGTGCGGGTCGTCAGCATCCGGATCGAGCCGAAGATTGGGCAGCCGGTCGAACAACAGATTGAGTGCCGTGCGCATCTCCAGGCGGGCCAGATGCATCCCGAGGCAGACGTGCACCCCGTAACCCCAGCTGATGGGGACCTTGGCCTGGCGGAAGATGTCGAAGCGGTCGGGATCGTCGTACCGGTCCTCCTGCCGGTTGGCGGCGCCGAGCATCGGCATCACCGACGACCCCTCCGGAATCGGCACCCCGGCCAGCTCGGTGTCCCGGGTGGCCACCCGGGTGATGTTCAACAACGGCGCCTCCCAGCGCACCCCCTCCTCGATCGCCTGCGGGATCAGCGATCGATCGGCCCGCACCGCGTCCAGTTGGTCCGGGTGACTGAACAGCGCGAACAGCAGGTTGCCGAGCGACCGGTAGGTGGTCTCCACCCCGGCGGGCAGCAGCAGGCGAATGAACGAGTAGATGTCCTCGTCGGCGAGTTTGGCGCCGTCGATCTCGGCATGGGCCAGAGCGCTGATCAGGTCTTCCCGCGGCTCGGCCCGCCGGGCCTCCAGGATCGGGGTGAAGTAGTCGACGAGTGCTTTCGAGGCCGCCAGCCCGCGTTCCGGGTTGATGGTGTAGCTCAGCATCGAGATCGACCAGCGCTGGAACTGCGGATAGTCCTCCTCCGGCAGCCCCAGGAGCGCCGCGATGATCCGGGACGGGTACGGGAAGGTGAACGACTTGACCAGGTCGGTCTTTCCCAGCGGGGCGAACCCGTCGATCAGTTCGTTGGCTATCCGGCCCACGATCTGGTCTTCCCAGCGGGCAAGGGCCTTCTGGGTGAACGCCTTGGTCACCAGCGACCGCAGCCTGCCGTGCACCGGTTCGTCCATCCCGAGCATGACCCCGTGCCCGAGGACATCACCGAAGATCTGGATCACAGCGTTCGACGAGAAGGTCTCGTGGTCCTTCAACACCGCCTGGATGTCCTCGTGCCGGTACACGATGAACACGGGCTTGCCCTGCTCGCCCGGCATGGTGGACATGTCGATGCGCTGAATCGGGGTGTCGCGACGCTGCTGCGCCAGCTCCGGGTAGGGGTTGCGGACATCGCCCGACACGACGTCGTCGAATGCCGCGAATTCCTCGAGCTCCTCGAACAGATCAGACATAACCGACTCCCACTCGGGTGGCCGGGTAGGCCACGGATTTGACCTCGGTGTATCGGTCGAGGCCGACCGTTCTGTGCGCGTCAGCCATGACCGGCGCCATCGAGTCCGGATCCCTGCCGCTTGGCGGAGATGCGCATGACCACCGTTGCGACGCGGGTGAGTACCGGCGCCGGAAGCACGCGGGCCGCGACGACCATCATGCGTTGTGATGCGGTCAGTGCTCCATTGCGCAGCCTGCCCCGGCGGGGTATTCCCAGCACCAACCGAGAGATGTGATGCATACCCGCGGCCGGGACAATCCTGTTTGCCAGCAACAACATCGACGCATCGGGTCCCACGCCCCTGCGCCGAAAGGAGGCACGGTCCTGCAGCGCTTTGACCAAGCCGTCGGTGAATCGTTCGGCAGGACGGGCGAATCCTACGGCGAAGCGTCCCCGCGAATCCATCGTCTTGTGGATGCGCATGTAGGGACCCTCGAAATCCCGGACGTCGGTGGCACCGGCGTCGGTGATGATCTCGGTGTCATACACACCCGCCACCAGCACGGTGACGCCCAGTCCGAAGGGCGCGATCTCACCGGCCATCGACTCGCCCCAGCGCTCCATCGCACCCTTGGCCGCCGAGTACGCCGCGATACCCGGTTGGCCCCGGACCCCGCCGGCGCTGGAGACGAGCACGATCCGGCCCTCGCCGGCCGCCCGCATCGAGGGCAACAGTGCCCTGGTCAACTCGACCGGACCCATGACGCTGGTGGCAAGCATGTTCTGCCACAAGGCCGTATCGGTCTCCTCGACCATGCCGGCGGCTGAGATCCCGGCATTGTGCACGAGGGCGTACGGTGCGCCCACGGCCTCCTCGATCGCCTTGGCCGCCGCGGCGATCGACTCGGAATCCAGCAGATCGAGTTGCACACCGATCAATCGATCATCGTCCTCGGATGCGCCCGTCGCATCACGCAGCAGCGGCATGCCCTTGTCGGGTGTTCTCATCGCCGCGACGACGCGCCACCCCTCGCGATACAGCCGCACCGCCGAGGCGAAGCCCAGGCCGCGGGACGCGCCGGTGATGACGACCGACCGGGGTTCAGCCATCCCCGTCTCCGGTCGCACACCGGTCGCTCACCGCACCCAGTTCGACATCGGTGTTGCGGAACGGACCCTGCTGCCAGGTCGCCCACTTGCCTCGTGAGTACGGACCCTCGGCTCCGTTCGCGCGGTAGAACCCTTGGGGGTCATAGACCTTGGCTTCCGGGTAGGGCCACGGGCACGCGACCGAGGTCGCCTGACCACTGGCCTTGATCGCCCAGAACCACCCGCCGTAGACGAAGTAGGAGACGTTGATGATCGCGAACATCACCAGGAACGTGCCGAGGACAGGCTTCGTGGGGAAGAGCTTGGCCTTCGCGGCGAGCTTCTCGGCCACCGACCTGCCGGTGTCGTCGCGGTACACCAGGATGGCGGCCGGGATCATCACGAACGTCACCGACAGCGACTCCCAGATCAGCGGGAACTGGAAGGTGGTCCCGGCGAACAGCGAGCCCCACGGGATGACCTGGGCGTAGATGTACAGACCGGTGCGCACCGCGAAGATCTCGAGGAAGGCGTCGAAGATGAAGCCGATGACCAGCACGAGCAGACCGAGACTGATCAACGGATGCCGCATGACGAACGAGTCCGGGCCGCGTTTGGCCTGCATCTTGCGCAGGATCCACACCGCCGGGAAGTACGGCCCGAAGTAGAACACCACATACGCGAGCACGATGAACGGCTCGACGGTGGGCGACATCATGATCAGGTACCACGATTCGGGCCAGTGCAGCAGATCTGGGTTGTAGACGGCGTACGGTGCCCAGTTCATGATCGGGTCCTGCCACACGATCAGCGTGGTGCACAGGACATCAGCATGACCGGGCTGCCGGGGTTGCGGCGCCATCCGATCACGAAGACGACCACCAGGATGGCGATCCCGATCGCCGTCCCGATCTGGATCGCCGGAATCCAGTGGTCGAAGCCGAAGAGGAACTCCACCGGACGCGGCCGGCCCTGCACCTCGGGATTGGCGACGCGAGGGTCCAGATGAGTCCGCATCACGGACAGGAACAACCCCACCAGTGCGGCGAACGCCAGTGCGGAAACCCACCGGCCGACATTGATACGCCGAGCGGGCTTCTGCGGCGCCCTCTTGTCTTCGGCAAGCCCGAATTCCGAAGTGGTCATGATGATTCTCCAAACCGATCGACGAGGTGCGAGTTGACGCCGTCGGCGTCCAGCCGACGGGCTACCAGATAGCCGGCGCCCATCCAGGCGCGACGTGTCCACTTGCCGAACGAGACTCGGGTGCCCGGCGCTCCTGAGGCTGCGGGGAGCATCTTGACCCGTTCGAGAGCTTCCTTCACGCCGCGGGGACTCAACGGATGCGCATCGGTGAAGGCTTCCAGCAGCGTCCTGGCCACGTCGCAGTTCACCACCGGCACGCAGTATTGCGGGCGCCGGCCGTGAGCGGCCTCGAACTTGTCGAGGAACTCCTGACCGACCGGGTTCGCCTCGTCGTACTGGTCGATGCCGGTCCATCCCATGAATGCGTTCCACATCACCGGGTTCATCCACGCGTTCTGGAACGCGGTGCTGGTGAACCGCGGCGGATCCCAGTTCAGTTCCTGCAGGACGGGCGCGACGAAGACGATGCCGAAGCCGAAGCCCATGTGGACGATCGCCTGGGAATTCGCTTCCTTCAGTTTGTAGATCGCGTCGCGGACATCCTGCGCCGTCGAGGCGATCTCCACCTCGGCCACGATTCGGATGCCGGCGCGCCGGCACGCGCGCCGGAAGTTCTTCAGATAGCTCTCCCCGACCAGCGACTGCTCTATGAGCACCCCGACCTCGGTGTGTCCGCCTTTCTTGAGCAGGTCGGTCCAGAAGATCGGTTCATCGGTCATCGACCCCTGTGGGAATGAGAACGTCCATTCGCCCAGCCAGTCGTCGGTGCCCGTGACGGCGATGGCCGGCACCTTGAAACGCTCCTCGATCGCCTCCTTGGTGGCAACGCAGTTGTCCGTGATGTGCGGACCGAACACCACCAGACAGCCTTCATCGACGAGTTCGCCGAAGGCGTCGATCACCGCCTTGACGGTTCCCTTCGGCATGCCTTCGACCTCTCGATAGACGATCTCGATCGGCCGGTCGATGATTCCCTTCTCTCGAGCCTCATCGAAGATGAGATGGAAAGGTATGGTCAGGTCCTCACGCATCTCCTGCGGATAGTCGTCTGGCAGCAGGAAATCCATGATGTAGCCGACCTTGATCGGCTCGGCAGTGCTTTCGTAACTCATCCCACCTCCGTTGGTTGGAAAACCCTTTTCGCAGCAGTCTGTCCGCGACCGACAGGTCTCATTTCTCAATCACCAGTCCGGCCAGGTCGTCGTTGGCCCGCCAGTCCTCCAGGAGCTTCTCGAAGGCGTAGTAGCCGAGGCCGTACAACTCCCCGGCGTAGGACCGGGGGCGCAGTCGACCGGTCTCGTCGGGGATCTCCTGTCCGTCGTTGTTGAAATATCCGGGAGTGCATTCGCGGATGAAATCGGTTGTGTCGATTGCTACTTCCCGGACATGCTGCACGTACGCGTTCTGTGCCTCCAGGCTGGGTTCCACCGAGGCGGCACCGCGTTCGAGCGCCTTGCTGACGATCCAGGCGATGTGCCTGCCCTGGTTGTTGAACGTCTCGGTGGTGGAGGCGTTGAAACCGCCCTGGAAGAACCCGACGTAGAACTGGTTCGGAAAGCCGTGTGTCATGACCCCGTGCAGCGTGCGGAACTCGCGTGCCCAGTGGTCATAGAGCGATCGCCCGTCACGACCGGAGATCTTGTTGATCCCCCATCTGCGGCGCATATCGCTGCTCACCTCGAAGCCGCTGGCGAAGATCAGGCAGTCGATCTCGTACTCGTTGGCCTCGTGGATGAACCCGCGCTTGGTCAGCCGCTCGATGCCCCTGGTGGCCGACACGTCGAGAAGCGTGACGTTCGGCCTGTTGAACGTGGGGTAGTACTCGTCGCTGGATGCCGGCCGCTTACACATGTGCCGGTACCACGGTTTGAGGATCTCGGCCGTCCTCTTGTCCTTCACCACGGCATCGACCCTGGCGCGCAGGCGCTCCATGACCCGGTAATCCATCACCTCCCGGGCGGCGAGGAACTCCTCCGGCGTCTGCGGCCATCCCGTCTTGTCGAACTCGGCCGCCAGGTTGCGGTTTATCTCCGTCCAGATGTCGCACACCTGGTCGACCTCGCCCGGCATCAGACCGTCGATCGCGGCGCGATGGAAGTTCATCTGCCGTTCGCGCTGCCAACCGGGTTTCTGGGCCGCCAGCCACTCCGGATCCGTTGGAGTGTTGTGGCGTTCGTCAACGGTTGACGCCGTTCTCTGCAGGACGTAGAGATGCTGGGCGTACTTTCCGAGGTACGGCACCGCCTGGATCGCCGACGCGCCCGTGCCGACGATCGCCACCCGCTTGTCGGAGAGCTTGTCGAGAACGGGTTCGCGCTGAGAACCACCGGTATAGGAGTAGTCCCAACGCGCCGTGTGGAACATCTTTCCCTGGAACTCATCCAAGCCCTCGACGCGTGGCACCTTGGGTGTATTGATGGGCCCCAGCGCCATAACCACGAACCGGGCCTTGAGGTCATCGCCCCGATCGGTGCCCACGTGCCAACGCTTGATGGACTCATCCCACACCAGAGATTCGGCGCAGGTGTGAAAGAGCGCTCCCTCGTAGAGATTGAACCTCTTCGCGACGCTCTGGGCATACTCACGAATCTCGAGGCCGTCCGCGAACTTTCTGGAGGGACAGAAGTTCATCTCCTCCAGCAGCGGGAGGTAGCACAGCGAGTCATTGTCGCAGGACAGACCCGGATACCGATTCCAGTACCAAACGCCGCCGAAATCTCCTGCTTGTTCGATGATTCGAAGGTTTTTGACCCCTACCCGCCGCATGTGGTAGCCGACCAGGATGCCGGCCCAGCCGCCGCCGAGAATGACGACGTCGACCTCGTCATCCAGCGCAGGCCGGGGCTGCCGCGGCAGATACGGGTCGCTGTAGTCGAGCGCATGTTCCTGTTCCACAGCGGCCGCGTACTGCTCCTGGCCTTCCGGGCGCAGACGACGGTCTCGCTCCTGGCGGTACCTCTCCCGGAGAGCCGGAATATCGACATCCTCTGGAGCCGGCAGATCCGTGGGCTCACAGCTCATCGGCGCCTCCTTCCGATTGACGAGCGAATGTCAGAGGCAACCGCTCCATCGCCAGCAGGGCGGCGTTGGGGATGTAGCGGATGTCCTCCACCGGTATCGCGAGTTGCAGGTCCGGTAGGCGACGGGCGGTCTGCCTGGCCGCGACGAGCAACTGCATGCGCGCCAGCGACACCCCGAGACACAGGTGCACACCGGCGCCGAAGGTCATGCTCTTGCGGATGTTGATCCGCGCGGGATCGAATTGGCGTGGACACTCGAAAACCGATTCGTCATCGTTCGCGGACGCGAAAAGGATCAGCAGGTGCGCACCCTCGGGCAGCGAGGTCTGGCCCAACGTCACGGGCGCGGTGGTCACTCTCGACAGAGCTCGCACCGGGGGCTCGAGGCGCAGGAGCTCCTCGACCAGGCGGCCCATCCGGGAGTCGTCCTCGGCGGCACCATAGAACTGGGACGCGACGTCGGCGTTCGTCGCGACCTGGAAAAGTATGTTGCTGAACGCGGTCGACATCGAGTCGTGTGTGTTGATGAGAAGGGCACGTGCGGTCGCCACCAGCTCTTCAAAGGACAGCGGCTCCTCATCGGGCACTCGAGCGGTGATGATGTCGGAAAGCATGTCGTCCTCGGGCTCCGCCATGCGTCTGCGCACGAGGGCTATCAGGTAGTTCTGCATCTCAGCCAGCTCGTGCGCCGCACGAATCATCTCCGCACGGGTGTTGGTGAGGCTGAACTGAGACAGGTACGCGCTGCCCCACTTCTTGATGGTCTTCATGTCCAGATCGTCGACGTTCAACTGCTGCATGCTGAACGCGATCGCCATCGGTATCGCCAGTTCGTGCAAGCCGTCGAGTTCCGGCTTCTCCCGCGCCACGAATTTGTCGATGAGGTCGTCGACGATCGTCTGGAAGTGGGGTTCCAGGGATTTCATCCGTTTTCTGCTGAACGCCTGGGACAACAGCCGACGAACCCGGGTGTGACGCGGCGGGTCGATGTTGGCCACGTCGGGGAAGAACCCGCCGCCCTCACGCCTGAGGATCTCCTTCATCTCGTCGAGGTGGCCGTGCGCCATCTGCCGGTAGTAACCGAGTTCCTGCGAGAAGACCACGGGGTCGCGCAGGACGGCCTCGATGTCCTCGTGCCGCGACACCAGGTACATCCCCAGGTCCTTCTCGAAGTGGACCGGGGCATCCTGGCGCAGGGCCCGGTAGTAGGCGAACGGCTTCACCTGAATCGCGGGGTCCAGAAATGAGGCCTCGTTCAGCGAACTCAGCCGTTCCAGACCGGCTGGACAACTACCTTCCACAGTGGTTCCCTCCGGCGTCATGAGCGTGCCCCTCCGTCGATTAGTTGCTCGCTGGCGTCTGCAGCCACGGGCATACCTGATGTCGCGGCCTTCGCGTCCCATGTCCTCGGACCGATGCCGCGCTGGCGCAACTCGGCCTTGATAACGCGCAGAGTCGCTTGGGTTCTGGGGAGTTCGTCGACGAATTCGATGTAGCGCGGAACCATGAACCGCGCCATCCGGCTCGACAGATCCTCATGCAGGTCCTGTGGGCTGATGGTCGAACCGTGCCGCCGGACCGCGAACAGCAGGATCTCGTCCTCGACGGTCTCCGCGGGTACGGCCACCGCGGCGCACTCGACGATGTCCGGGTGGCGCAGCACATCCGCCTCCACCTCGAATGACGAGATGTTCTCGCCCCTACGCCGGATGGCGTCCTTGAGCCGGTCGACGAAGATGTAGTCGCCCTCAGGCGTGCGCACCAGTGCGTCACCGGTGTGAAACCAGCCGTTACGCCAGGCTTTTGCGGTTGCTTCGTCGTTGTTGAGGTACCCGGCGTTCATCACCCACGGGACACTGGACCGCACGATGCACTCCCCGGCCGTTCCGTCCGGGACCTCGTAGTCGTTGGCATCCACCAGGCGGACCTCGAAGCCGGGGTAACCGTCCCTGAGCCGGCCGACGGTCTTGCTGTTGGCCGGATTCCAGCCGGACCTGATCGCGACACCGCCCTCCGTGCTGTTGTACGCCGTGCAGATCCGAACGCCGAAGCGCTCACTGAACTGCTGATAGCTGGCCCCGAGCGGCGCCATGAACATGTTCTTCAGGCTGGTGGGACCCGGCGGTCCGGCCGGATCCCGCAGCAGCAGGTCGGCCATCGAGCCGACGAGCATCGCCGTGGTGACGCCGAACTTGACGATGTCCTCCCAGAAACTCACGAGCGCGAACCGCGGTCTCATCACCACTTCCGCACCGACCATCGCGGCGTTGTAGGGGATCGACTTCGAACCGAAGTGCGCGTGCGACGTGGTGCAGTAGAAGACGTCTGACGGGGAGAGGTCTTCGATCGGAAAGGTGCCCGTGTTTATGGAGTGCAGTTGGCCCCAGGGCAGTTTGACCGCCTTACTGGGACCGGTTGTTCCGGAGGTGTAGGTGATGCACGCGATGTCGTGGAACTCCGGAACCCGGATGTGATCGCGCACGGCCGTGACGTCGGTCGTGACCTCTCCGGGTCGTGTGATGCCGGGTAGCACCGAACCCGCTGCCGCGTCGTATCCGTCGCCGTCGAGGACGAGCACCTGCTTGACCGTCTGCAGCTGGTCGGCGACGGTCTCGACGACGCTGACATAATGCGGCGCCACCACGAGCAGGTCGGGAGCGCAGTTGTTGATCGCGTAGGCGAGCATTCGCCCACGGAACTCGGGATTGGTCGCCGCGTCTATCGCGCCGATACCGGTGAGTCCCAGCCACACGGCCAGGGAGTCGATGCCGGCGTCGAGAATCGTGACGACGACATCGCCCGGCTTCACCTCGAGCGCGAGGAAGCGGGCAGCCCACGTGTGCATCAGCGATTGCAGTTGACGCCAGGTCGCGGAGTCACCGCCCACCGTCCGCACGAACACACGGTCCGGATCGCTTTGCGCCATCCGGTCGACTATGGCGGGCAGTGTCTCCGGCGAAGACGACGTCATGCGTACTTCCAGAAGGCGCGCATCATCGAGATCTTTCCCGCCTCGTTGAACGTGAAATGATCGATGAGCGGGCCGACGTGCTGCATCTTGCCTTCGCGCGTCACGACTCCCTGCAGGATGGCGATCGCCTCGTTACCGCAGACGACGACATCACGTTCCAGCCAGAGCTTCATGGGAGTCAGGTCGGTGACCAGATCCCAGAAGGTGGTGCGCAGGCTCTCGATACCGCGATAGGTGTCCACCCCCACCGGATCTTCCAACACGGTGTCGTCTGCCCAGAGGGCCAGCCAGCCCTCCTTGTCGTGGTTACTCAAGGTTTCGCAATGCGCGTTGATCACCGCGACGATTGCATCGGCGTCTGGCATTTATCCCCTTTCTGGTGCGAATCGAGCGCCGTCACACTTTGCTGATCTGCTCATTGAAGCCGGTGTCGCGATCTTGTACTGCCGCTCTGACCCCCTTCTCGTAGATGGCGCGCAGGTGTTGTTCCTTGGCAATCGCCGACGCCCCCGTGGGAACGTAGGGATCGCGGCCCACGACGACCATCGCCGCCAGGCCCGCCGCCTCGTAGAGGCGATGCGTGCCCTTCTTGTTCGCGATCAGATCGCCGGTCTCCATCTGCGCGATCTGCTCGGCGAACCGCATCGCCACGTCCTCTTCCTGCCCGACCGGCACCACCCGGTTCACGTAGAAGAGCCGTTGCGCGGTCTCGGCGTCCAGCCAGCCACCGGTCATCCACAAGTGCTTCATGACCCGCATGGGAAAGTGGAAGGGCATGAGTGCATACGGGCCGTAGGGCGCCCCGACCCCGACCCGCGACTCCTCCCAGCTGAACCGGCAGTTCTCCGCGGCGACGACGACATCGGCAGCCAGCAGAAAGGTGTTGGCGTGCGGGCCGACGAAACCCTTCGCGGCGACCACCAGACCCTTGGTGAAACGCCACGGTGGCAGCAGGTCGCCGGTGTGCACCCAGTACTTGTCCTCGATCGTGTCCGGCTCCTGCCCACCGATGGTTTCGGCGGCGACCTGGGCGATGTCGTGCCCGGCCGAGAAGTTCGGCCCCTCCGCGGTCAGGACGACGCATTTGACGTCATCCATCCGGTCACAATCGGCCAGGACCGAGTAGAACTCCTTCTCCATGCCGCTGTTGATGGCATTCATCTTCTCGGGGCGGTTCAGGCGCACCTTCACGATGCTCGCCGTCCGCTGAACCTTGACGTATTGCAAAGCGGCCCACTTTGTTTCGGTCAACATCTGCCTCCTGCCCTTTGCCGTCTGCCTCAGCGGCGCGGTAGACCGAGCACCTGTTGCGCGATGATGTTCCGCTGGATCTCCGAGGTGCCGCCGGCGATGGTGGCGGCGATGCCGCGGGTGTACCGCTCGAAGCTGCTCGCGAAGTACTCGTCGTTGTTCATGTGCTGATAGCGCCCGGTTACCGGATGCAACAGCCCGTCGATCCCGGACGTGTCCAGCAGGACGTCGGCTGCCCGCTGCTCGGCTTCGGAGCCGAACAGCTTGAGCACCGACACCGAGGAGACATCGGCCTCCCCGCGTGCGGCCCGCGCCAGTGCGATGGACCCCATTGCGCGCAGCGCGTGGTAGTCCATGATCATCGAGGCGTAGCGATCCCGTTCCACCTCTGTGCGGGGGCGGCAGTCGGCGATCAGGTTGTCGAGTCGATCGGCGAACAGCAGCCACATCATGTGTCGTTCGTGCCCGAGTGACCCGTTGGCCACTTCCCAGCCCTTGTTCAGTTCGCCGACGAGATTCTCCGCGGGCACGCGGACGTTCTCGAAGAACACCTCGTTGAAGTCGAGGTTGTCCCGGCTGGCGACATCCGGGAACGGACGGCACACCAGGCCTTCGGACTCGGTGGGGATGATGAGCGCCGAGATGCCGCGGTGCTTCGGCGCGTCGGGATCGGTCCGCACGAAGGTGAGCAGAAAATCCGCGTGGTGTGCACCGGAGGTCCATACCTTCTGACCGTTGACGACGAACTCGTCGCCGTCGCGTACCGCGCTGGTACGAAGCGACGCCAGATCGGAGCCGGCGTTCGGTTCGCTCATTCCCAGTGACGCGGTCATCTCGCCACGCAGCACCGGAACCGCCCATCGTTGCTTCTGTTCGTCGGTACCGAACGAGATCAACGAGGTGGCAACGATGTTGACGCCCTGGGGATTGAAGCTGTGGAAGATGCGCCGCCTGCACAGTTCGTCGAGATGGACGAACTGCTGCAACACGGTGGCATTCCGGCCGCCGAACTCCGGCGGCTGCCCTGGCAGCAACCATCCGTTGTCGAACAGCAGCCGTTGCCAATCCCGTGCCCACCGCGGCATGTGCGACACGGACTTGGGACGCTCGAAGGTCTGCGCTTCGGTCGGCAGGTTCTGGTCGAGGAATGCGGCGAACTCGGCGCGGAAGGCCTCGACATCGTCATCAAAAGTCAGCTGCACGGTACTCCCTCGCAATGGCCGCACGATGCTCTGCCGCTCCGCCGAGCATGAGATCGCCCGCTTTGGCCCGTTTGATGGCGAACTGGAGGTCGTTCTCCCAGGTCAGCGCCATCGCTCCGAAGCACTGCATGCCGTGTCTGACGACATGTGACTGTGCCTCGCCGGCAGCGGCTTTCGCCATGAACGAGGCCAGCCGCCGCCTCGGATCATCGGCCGCGATCGTCAGCGCGGCGAAGTAGGCGAGTGCGCGCGCCCGTTCGATCGCGACATACATGTCGACGACTTTGTGCTGGATGGCCTGGAACGATCCGATCGCCACCCCGAACTGCTGGCGTTCCTTGGTGTGCTGCAGCGCCATCTCCAGAATCCGTTGGCATGCGCCTACGGTGTGGACCGCCAAACCGGTCAACGCGACATACCTGGCGTCTTCGATGTCGGTGCCGACCCGGCTGTCATCGTCGACGTGCACACCGTCGAAGACCAGGTCGACCATGTGCAGCAGCGGGTCGAAGACGCCCGAGCGCCGCACCGAGACCCGCTCGGCGCCGACCAGGAAGACGCCGGCGGCGGTGACGACCGCGAGCTGCTCGGCGCGGTCGCCGTCCAGGACGAATCGTGACACCCCGTTGAGCAACCATCCACCGCCGTCGCGGTGTGCGGTGACTCCGTGGTAGACCGCCGCGCCTGACCCTCGGGGGTCGTAGCGGTCGGCGGCCAACGGCGCGAACTGACTTGTGGTGGCCAGAAACGGGGTTGGGTCACTGGCGCGGCCGAGTTCTTCGAGTACCAGCGCCAGCTCGACGAAGCATTCGCGGGTGTGAAGCTCCGTCCAGCCCTCGTCGCGGTACCACCCCCACAACCTGTCAGCGTCGCCGCCCTCCTCCGCGATCGTGCGCAACAGCGATGCGGGGCACTGCTTCGCCACCGCCTGCTGGACCGTTTCGCGCCACAGACGCTGGTCATCGTCGAGCTCTAGAAGCACTCCGGTCCTATCGTCGTCGAAGGTGCTGCGAGAATAGCGTTCTCGTTTTCCGTAAGTCAACGTTGGCGAGTCTTGACAATCCTCATGATCTGATAGCAGCATCCATCATTAACCATCACCGTGTATCGCGGATCGCGAAAGGCGGAATTCCCGATTTGAGGCAGACATGGACACCGACCGGCACCGTGTTTGCGCTTCCGGCGTCGGCCCATATCAGAGCCTCAACAAGGATTTGCCCGGCGGCGGTAGACGCCCGCCCGCCCCCGAACCGCCGGTCGGCACCGCACCGCCGCCCGAGTCGCTGTCGAGGGCGGCCCGACACCCGGGCGGATGACTGACCGCCGGAGCCTGTCCGGACGTCCCCGTCGCTATCACCATCAACGCCAGAGCAGGAGAACAACGTGGCCAAGAGTTCAGCCGGCAAGTCGTCGAAGGTCGAGCTCGATCTGTCTGATGTCGACCACCGGGTAGGCAAGCCGATCGGGGGCGGCCAGCTGTGGGATCCCTGCAGCTCGTCCGACATCCGGCGGTGGGTTATGGCGATGGACTACCCCAACCCCCTGCACTGGGATGAGCGGTTCGCCCGGGAATCGAAGTTCGGCGGGCTGGTCGCACCGCAGTCCATCGCGGTCGCGCTCGACTACGGTCACGGCGCCGCCCCCGCGTGTGTGGGACACATCCCGGGCAGTCATCTGATCTTCGGTGGCGAGGAGTGGTGGTTCTACGGCTGCCCGGTCCGCCCGGGAGACCAGCTGTTCCAGACCCGGCGATTCCACGACTACAAGGTCGTCGAGACGAAGTTCGCCGGCCCCACGATGTTCTCGCGCGGCGATACCGTCCACCGGAATCAACACGGCGCCCTGGTTGCCCGCGAGCGGTCCACCGCGATCCGCTATCTCGTCGAGGAGGCGAGAAAGCGCGGCATGTTCGAAAGCCAGCTCGGCGAGATCAAGCGCTGGACGCAGACTGAGCTCGAAGAGATCGAGCAGCTCCGCCGAGAGTGGCTGGAGTCGAATCGACTCGGTATCTCACCGCATTTCGATGAGGTGAAGGTCGGTGACACCTTGCCGCGGCGCGTCATCGGTCCGCACACCATCGCAACGTTCACCACCGAGTACCGCGCATTCGTCTTCAACATCTGGGGCAGCTTCTACTGGGTGACGCCGGAAGACGTCGATGATCCGTGGGTGTATCAAGACCCGGGCTTCGGCAAGGATTTCGCGTTCGACGAAGAGGACGCGATGATCGATCCGCGCAAGCGGGACGGGCTTTACCTGGGACCTTCGCGAGGCCACATCGACGCCGAACGCGCCAGCGAGGTCGGCATGGCGCGCGCGTACGGCTACGGCGCCACCATGGGCGCCTGGTGCACCGACTATCTCGCCTACTGGGCCGGCCACGACGGAATGGTGCGGCACAGCAAAGCGGAATTCCGTCGGCCGGCTTTCGAGGGCGACGTGACCTATTTCGACGCCGAGATCATCGGCAAGGACGCGGATTCGCCGTGGGGGGTGCCGCTGGTGGCGGTGAAACTGCAACTCACCAACCAGAACGGCGAGGAACTCGTCAGCTGCACCGCGGAGGTCGAGCTGCCGCTGTGACGAGGTAACCCCATGAATTCTGCTGCTCAGCAGGAGCTTTCGATCGTCAAAGGCCCGCCGCTGCGCGAGGAGCCTGGACTCGGGTCGTTGACACTGCCGGGGTTCCTGCGCGAAGTGACGTCGATGTATCCGGACCGGGAGGCTCTGGTCTTTCACACCTCCGACGGTCCCGTCCGGTGGACCTACACCGACCTGTGGGAGCGAGCGCTCGAGGTCGCCTGCGCACTGCGCGCCACCGGTGTCGGCAAGGACACCAGGGTCGGCGTCATGATGACCAACCGCCCAGAGTGGCTTTCCGCCTTCTTCGGCGTATCCCTCGCCGGAGGTGTCGCTGTCGCGTTGAGTACGTTCTCGACCGCGGCGGAGCTGGAATACCTGCTCAACGCGTCAAGCGTGGCCGTCCTCCTCTTCGAAAGACGGGTCCTCAAGACCGATTTCGCGTCCGTGCTGAGCGAACTCGCGCCCGAGATAGCAGCCGAGCGGTCGGGACCGCTGCAGTCCGGGCGATTCCCCTACCTCCGTTACCTGGCCACGATCGGCGATGCGGCGCCGGGCATCGCCTCCTGGGCGGACTTCCTCGCCCGAGGCCGCGACGAACCGCGCGAGCTGGTTCTCGCCACCGCCGCGGCGACAAAGCCAAGCGATACCGGGGCGCTGTTCTTCTCGTCCGGGTCCACAAGCAAGCCCAAAGGGGTGTTGAGCGCACACCGCGGCATCGCCATCCAGATGTGGCGCTTCCGACGGGTGTGCGAGTTCGGGCCGGAGGACAACCTCCGTTGTTGGTCCGCCAACGGTTTCTTCTGGTCGGGCAACTTCGTGATGTCGCTGGGCGCCACGCTCGCGGCCGGCGGCTGCCTGGTTCTCCAGTCGACGTTCGCCGCTGTCGAGGCGCTCGAACTGATGGCCGCCGAGCGGGTGAACTACCCGTTCGCCTGGCCACACCAGTGGGCCCAGATCGAAACCGCGCCGAACTGGCTCGCCGTCGACTTGAGCAGCATGCGATTTGCCGACGTCAAGACGCCGATCGCGCGCCACCCCACGGTCACTGCCGAGTGGCACCTGCCCGACCACGCCTACGGAAACACCGAGACATTCACCATCTCAACGATTTTCGCGCTCAACACTCCTCCGGAGGTGCATGCCGAGAGTTGGGGAGTGCCGCTGCCGGGCGTCACCATCAAGATCGTCGACCCCACTACCCGCCGCATCGTCCCGCGCAACACGAGCGGGGAGATCTGTGTCAAGGGTCCCACCCTCATGCTCGGCTATATCGGGGTGCCGCTCGACGAAACCCTCGACGAGGACGGGTTTTTCCCGACCGGTGATGACGGTTACCTCGACGAGGTGGGACGGCTGTACTGGAACGGCAGGCTGTCGGACCTCATCAAGACCGGCGGCGCGAACGTGTCACCCGCAGAAGTAGACGAAGCGCTCGCCAAACATCCCGCGGTCAAGGTCACCAAGACGGTCGGGGTGCCACACGACACCCTCGGGGAGGTTGTTGTCGCCTGCGTCGTCCGGCACGACGGCGCGGAGGTCGAGGCCGACGAACTCCGCGCCTTCGTGCGCGAGCGGTTGGCGAGTTACAAGGTGCCGCGGCACGTGCTGTTCTTCAGCGATGACGACCTTCCGCTGACCGGAAGCGACAAGATCAGTCCGAAGGCGCTTCGCGAGCTCGCCGGGAAGCGGCTGTCGTCCGCGTAGCCGCCGAACGACGCGATTTCCTGCTCGGTGCCGTCGGTCCGGATGCCGCCGCCTGGGGTGCGATCGCCTGCCGGCACCATGCCCATACGGCGTCCTCGGTCAGACTCGCGCCTTCATCACCTTCGTGCAGCGCGTTGAACTGGCCGAAGGAGGTCATCGTGTAACCCAGCAGCGACGTCAGCTCCGACAGCGAGAGATCGTCGCGGATCAGGCCCGCCTCCAGACATGCGGTCAGGATCTCGGTCAACAGCCTGCGGTGCGGCTCCCAGACCTTGGCGAATGCCTCCGGGTTCTCGAGTTCCAGGCTCAGGTTATAGATGAGGACGAGTCGTCCGCCGCCTTCCTGAGACGAGCCCGGACGGGACAACACCGCTCGGCACCACGCCTCGAGCTGTGCCATCGGGTCAGCGGCGGCCTCGACCTTCTCCCGCACCGCTTCGGCGAACTTCGCGGTGACGTCCTCGTACAGCGCCAGCAGCAGTTCGTCCTTACTCGAGAAATGCTGGTAGAAGGTCCGCACGCTGAGGTTCGCACGTTCGGCGAGCTTCTGCAGCGTGAAGTTCGCCTGACCGGATTCCTGAACCAGTTCCAGTGCCGTTGCCAGGAACTGAGTGCTGCGGGCCACCGCGAGCGCACGTGCCTCGCCGAGACGACGCTCAACGGCCCGCTCCTGCCACGTGGTCCCGACCCGGTTCGTGGTGTCGGGCAGATTCTCCGCGGCCTCACCTGCTGTCATCGGCCACCGTCCCGCAATGTCGTCCACGCGGACGCCGGGCAGCACGGTCGAGAGCGGTCGGAGGCCGAGTTCCGCGGCGAGTGTGCGCCAGACACCGATCCGGGCCTCCTCCCGGGAGAACACGATTCTCCCATAGCGAATCTCTTACTCTCATATATCCGTACTCTTGATTTACGATTGTAGTGCATGGTCATTACCCATATCCGCTAAGCTCCATGTGCGCGGCAGCCGGTACCGGTGCCGACGGCGCAGCGGCCCGTGGCCGAGCTGCAAACCATGCTTTGCGCGTTCGTGACGAATGCGGTGACGCCCCGACCCAGAGGAGACAGCGTGTCCACACCCGACATCTCGACCTTCCAGGCGCTGGTCGCGCGGCAAGACGGCGACCGCATCCAAACCCGGGTCGAGAAACTCGACGGTGCCGAACTACCGCCCGGCGAGGTCACCATCCGTGTGCTCTACTCCAGTGTGAATTACAAGGACTCACTGGCGCTGACACCGAACGGCGGCGTCGTTCGTGAGTACCCGAGGGTGCCCGGCATCGACCTCGCCGGCGAGGTGGTGGCTTCCGAATCCGACGAATTCGCGGTCGGTGATTCGGTTTTAGCGCACGGCTACCAGATCGGGACCGGTGTGCACGGCGGCTACGCCGAGTACGCCCGGCTGCCCGCGGACTGGGTGGTGAAACTGAACAGCCTCGGTCCACGCGATGCCGTCGCGATCGGTACGGCCGGGTTCACCGCAGCCATGAGCGTGGAAGCGCTGCAGCGGCACGGCATCAAACCCGAGGACGGACCGATCGTGGTCACCGGCGCGACGGGCGGCGTCGGATCGGTCAGCGTCGATCTGCTGTCCGCCGCGGGTTACCACGTGGTGGCATCGACGGGTAAGGCACATGCCGCGGACTGGTTGCGCGGTCTGGGGGCAGCCGAGGTCATCGGCAGAATCCCCGAAGACCCCGAAGCCAAGCCGCGGCCACTCGGCAAGAGTCAATGGGCCGGCGCCGTCGACTGTGTCGGCGGTCTGACGTTGGCTCATGTGCTGAGCACGATGAACTACGGCGGTGCGGTGGCGGCCAGTGGGTTGACCGGCGGCGCCGGACTTCAGACCACCGTGATGCCGTTCATCCTGCGTGGTGTCGCCCTGCTCGGTATCGACTCGGTACTCATGCCGATCGGTCCGCGCCGCGAACTGTGGCGGAAGCTGGAAACCACCTTACGGCCGCAGCATCTTTCCGAGGTCGCCAACGACGTCGACATCAAGGACGTGCTCGGTGTGCTCGACGAGGTCAACGCCGGTAGGTACGCCGGCCGGGCGGTGGTGCGTGTCGCGGGCGGGTTCTAGGCCCGCCCGGCGCGGGTCCGGAGCCCGTTCAGCAGGGCGTCGAGGGCCTGCACCCCTTCGTCTCGCGCGGCCTGTTGATCGGACGCGTTGGCGATGAACATCGCCGCTTCCTCCACCGCGGCGAGCAGTACATGCGCAAGCACCCCGACAGGCTGGCCGGCCTCGATATCGCCTTCCTCGACGGCACGTTCCAGCATGGCCCGGATGCCGCCCAGGCCGTAAACGCCCTCCAGTTCGCGCCACCTGGACCAGCCCAGGACGGCGGGCCCGTCGGTAAGCAGGATCCGCTGCACCTCGGGCGTGAGCGATGCGTCCAGGAAGCTGATGAGTCCGATCCGCAACTGGTTGAACGCACTGTCGGCCGGATCGGTCAGTCGCTTGGCGGCCGCCATGACGAGGCTCTCCTCGACGGCGATGAACACCGCCTCGAACAAGGCCAGCTTGTCGGTGAAGTGGTGATAAAGCGCTCCCCGGGTTCCGACGCCCGCCTGCGCGACGATCTCCTCGGTACCGGTGTCGTGGTAGCCCTTCTCGACGAACAGGTGCCTCGCGGCATCGATCAGCGCCGCGCGGGTGGCCTCCGCTTGAGCGGCACGTCGCGCCTTCGGATCCTGTTTCTTGTCCACCGGTTTGTTTCGGGCCTGCGCCATCGTCACAAATGCTATTGCATGCCGTCGACCGTTCACATACCGTCTGTATGTCACATACAGCCCGTAGGTGATCGCTAGGTTCGCATTGGAGGCTTGCTGTGCCCAACCCCATCGACGTCGTCCGCGAATTCTGCGCCCTGATGGAACGCCGCGATCCGGAGGCCCTGCGTCCGCTGTTGGCTGACAACGCGGTCTACCAGAACGTCGGCATGCCCGCGTTCACCGGCGTGGACGCCATCGTGGAGAACATGGGGTCACAGTTCGCGATGTTCCCCGATGCGTACGCCTTCGAGATCGTCAACATCGCCGCCGACGGCCCGGTCGTCCTCACCGAGCGACTCGACTACATCCAGACACCCACCGGGGACAAACCGGCCATACCGGTGATGGGAACGTTCGAGGTCAACGACGACGGCAAGATCACCCGCTGGACGGACTACTTCGATCTGAACCTCATCGTCAAGCTCATGCAGGGCGAGGACATCAGCGCGCTCGTCCCGGCGACATCGTCGGCGTGACGAGCGCGGCCAGAGGCAACCACCCAACGGAACAGGATCGCTGCACACGTGACTAGCGACACGACGGCCGACGACGTCGACGACCGCTCGGCCGCGACAGCCGACGACCTTGAACCAGAACACCTTTCATCGCGCGCCAGAACCTGGTTGCTCGTCGTCTGCTCGATGGGCGTCCTATTGGTCATCTCGTCCATGGTGGCGCTCAACGCCGCCTTGGGCGCCATCGCGGTGGACACCCTGGCCACGCAGTCGCAACTGACCTGGATCGTCGACGGTTACACGCTGGTGATGGCGTGCCTGCTGCTGCCCGCCGGCGCCCTGGGGGATCGCTACGGACGGCGCACCGTCCTGTTGGTGGGACTCGTCATCTTCGCCGCGGCATCACTGGCACCTATCTACTTCGACACGCCGACCGCCCTGATCGTGGCTCGGTGCGCCGCGGGCGTCGGCGCCGCGGCGATCCTGCCCGCGACGCTGTCGTTGTTGACGGCCGCCTATCCAGAAGAGGAGCGTAACAAGGCCATTGGCATCTGGGCCGGGGTGTGCGCGTCGAGTGCCCTGGTCGGCTTCACGGGGACCGCGATACTCACGCAGTTCGGACCGTGGCAGACCATCTTCTGGGCGTTCGTGGGTTCGGCAACCCTGCTGTTCGTGCTCGCCCTGACGATCCCGTCGTCCAAAGACCCCGAGGCGACGCCCATCGACTGGTGGGGCGCGCTGCTGATCGGCTCGGCGGTGGCGGTCTTCGTGTTCGGCGTCATCGAGGCCCCGCTGCGCGGCTGGAGTGATCCCATCGTGTACAGCTGCCTCACCGGCGGCGTACTGCTGGCGGTAGTGTTCGGCGTCGTCCAGTTGCGCCGCCGCCACCCCCTGCTCGACATCCGGGTGTTCAAGCGGCCGGACATGCTCGCCGGCTCACTCGGGATGACCACGCTGTTCTTCGCCATCTTCGGATTCTTCTTCCTACTGATGCAGCAACTGCAGCTGGTGCTCGGCTACAGCCCGGTGAAGACCGCACTCGCCCTGTGCCCGCTGGCCTTTCCGCTACTGGCCCTGGCCGCACTCACCCAGTGGTACCTGCCGCGCCTCGGTCTGCGAATCTCGGTCGCCGCCGGGCTGGCGATCCTGGCGGCCGGTCTGCTGTGCATGCGCGTCGCCGGCGTCGATGCGGCCTACATCGACATCGCCTGGCCGATGCTGGTGCTCGCCACCGGCATGGGCCTGTGCAACGCGCCCGCCACCACCGCCATCACCGGGGCGGTCCCGCTGAGCAAACAGGGCGTCGCATCGGCGATCAACGACACCACCAGAGAGGTGGGCGGTGCGCTCGGCATCGCCCTCGCGGGTTCGGTTCTCGCCGCCGGATACCAGCACGCCCTCGCCCCGGACATCGCGATGCTGCCGCCGACGGTCAAGGAGCCCGCGCTCGGCTCGCTGGCGCAGGCACTGACGATCTCCGAACAGATGGGGCCGGCGGCAGGGGATCTGGCCGCTGTGGCGAGAACCGCATTCATCGACGCGATGCACTCGTCGCTGACGATGCTGGGGATTGTCGTCCTGATCTCCGCTACGGTCATCGCGATCTGGGCGCCGGGCCGCGACGGACAACAGATTCGGCTTGTCCGCCGGTTCACTGCGCAGCGCACTGACGGATCGATGAGCTCGCCGCATCCGGGATCGCCGTAAGCACGCCCGGTCCACGGATTCGCCCTCCCCCAGCGCCAGCGACTACATTCCTGCCCATGCGCACCCACGGGTGGGGCGGAGCCACCCCCGCGAACGACGAGGAGGCCATCGAGCGAATCCTCGACGCGGCCGCCGCCGAGATCGAGGAACGCGGCGCGACGATGCGGGTGGCGGACGTGGCCCGGGCGCTCGAGATCTCCCGCCAGACCGTCTACAACTATTTCCCCGGCGGCAGTCTGCTGGAAGCGGTGGCGACGCGGTCGGGCATGCGGTTTATCCAACGACTCGGCAAGCACCTCCGCGGCATCACCGACCCCGTCGACGCCCTGGTGGAGAGCTTCGCCTACACCCTGGAGTGGATCCCCAACGACAAGCCGCTGCAGTTGATGCTCGCCAACGACTTCGGCCGTACGTCCACCACGGTGACGTCGGAGACGGCCAAGCAGTTCGGCCACAGCATCCTCGCCGGTCTGGACGTCGACTGGGCCGCACTCGGGATGGACGACGAAGCGATCGACGACCTCGTCGAGTACATGCTGCGGATGTTGCAGTCGTTCATGATCGACCCGGGCCCACCCGAGCGTCGCGGAAAGGCGCTGCGCGACTACATCCGACGGTGGCTGGGACCCGTCGTCACCGCGGAGATCGCACGCCATCAACGCTGATCGGCACGTCGTGCTCCCACGGCTGCCGTGTGACGACATCGCTCACCCGGAAGCTGCCCCGCTCGATTTCACCGGTGGCGGCGTCGACGATCCGGTAGCGCTGCCACTGCCGGTGAATCGGCTGCGCATCCAGAATCAAGACGCGTAGCTCCTCGGGCTCGAAATGGCACCGACGCTGCAGTGCCTCGATGAGCCGTTCGTTGTGCAGGTGGCCGTCACCGAAGCTCCACCCGACGGCGTAGCCGGCGACCGGTTCGCCGTCGATGACGGTGTAGTCGGCCTCCCGACCCGGCGGGATGACGTGATCCCACAGCGTCATCAGCGCTCGGCCGTGGGCGTACATCGCCCGGAAGGCGTGGCCGAGGGACAGGGAGATCTGCGCGCCTTCGGGGGTGGACAACTTCTGGATCTGTTTGTGCTGCACCAACCCGAGCCCGATTCGACGCGCGGCCAACTTCTGGCTGGCGGCTTCGGTGAAGAACCACTGCGAGGTGTCCCAGTTGCCTGCGTAGTAGCGCATGCCCGGCAGGAAGGACACCTTGGTGGGATACAGGTTGCCGATCACGATCGTGGCGGCGATGACCGTGAGCAGCGCCGCGATCGGCCACGGCTGCGTGACGTCGGCCAGCCCGATCCCCGCCTTGTCGACGAACAGGAAGCAGATGCCGAAGAGCATGAATACGTTCCACTCGAGGGGAACTCCGAGCGGAATCGCGGTCAGGATCACGAGGTGGAACACGATCATCACGGCGGCGGCGACGTAGGTGAGCGCTCCCCCATCGGAGAAGAACAGCACCAGCGGCACGCCCATCTCGACCGCGGTGCCGAAATGCGCCAGGAATTGCGCGATCCGACCCGGGAGAAGGTCATCGGGGAAACCGCGGAAGAACATTCGCTTCATCCACTTCGCCCGTATCAGCGGGTTGTTGGCCATCATCGTCGCGACCACGAACGGAAAATGGCGGTTGAGCTTCGACGTCGCGGCGCCGATCCAGATAGCCAGCATGACGAGCTTGGCCGCGACGATCATGTCGGGCCCGGCGAACAGAAACGTCACCGTCAACGAGCCGTAGACCTCGCCGCGGGTCGCGAGGAAGATGACCTTGTCCCGCAGGCCGAGCACGGCCAGCACCACCAGGATCGGGATGATCCGTTCGGGTGCAAGCAATCCGATCGACGTGTCCAGCCCGGGGACCGGGCCGGTGCCGTCGGAGAGCAGCGCCCACGCCGTCAATACGAGCAGCGCGGCGTACAGTGCGACGTCGAAGATCGTGCGCCGGTCGCCGCCGGTGAACGGAATCCGGTTGGGCCACGGCGCGAGTCGGATGGTCCCGGCGCGCAACCAGTACAACGGGGAACCCATCGGTGGCGCGATCTTGCCGGTCAGCGGGCCGAACCCGCAGCCAAGGCCGAGCACTTCGAACAGCAGCGACCACAGCACGACCTTCTGGAACACGATGGGTTCGCGCCACCACGTGCCGATGGCGGCCCACCCGTCGATCCCGGCCGTCGACAAGGCGAACGCCGGGCCGCCGAGGATGTACAGCCCCACCTTGAGCGCGTACAGCACGTAGAACACGTCGGGATTGCCCATCCCGTGTTCGGCGATGTGCCGCGCCATCGGCTTGATGCGCTCGGATCGGCTCAGTCGTTGCCATGCCGCGACATCGATACGCGGCATGTTGGGCTTCAGAAATCCCATGACGGCAACCTAACACGCAGGGTTGACGGTGTTGATAGAATGTCAAGCCAACATAGGGGCGGAGCCGAGGGAGTCGCAAGCATGACCTTCGACAAGGCAATACTCAACGGCCGCTGGTTCGACGGCACCGGCGGACCGTCGGCCGTGCGGAACATCGGCATCCGCAACGGTCGCGTCGCGGCGGTCACGACCGACCCGATCGACGGCGCGGAGGTCATCGACGCCAGCGGGTACTGGGTGATGCCGGGCATCATCGACATCCACACCCATTACGACGCCGAGGTGCTTGCCGCCCCAGCGCTCACGGAGTCGTTGCGGCACGGCGTCACCTCGATCGTGATGGGGTCCTGCTCGCTGTCGACCGTGCACGTGAACGCATCGGAGGCCGCCGATCTGTTCGGACGGGTTGAGGCGATACCCCACGAGCACGTTCTGCGGATTGTCGGCGAGCACAAGAACTGGACGAACGCACACGAGTACATCGAGGCGCTCGAAGCACTTCCCCTCGGCCCCAATGTGACCGCGTTCATCGGGCACTCCGACATCCGCACCGCGGTGATGGGCCTGGACCGCGCCACCCGCAAGGACGTCCGGCCCACCCGTGCCGAGCAGGCCCGGATGGAGAGCATGCTCGACGAGGCACTCGACGCCGGTTTCATCGGAATGTCGTCACAGCAACTGCTTTTCGACAAGCTCGATGGCCATCTGTGCCGGTCCCGGACCCTGCCTTCCACCTACGCGAAGGCCCGCGAACTGCGTCGGCTCAAGTCGCTGCTGCGCAAGCGGGACCGCGCCCTGCAGTCGGGCCCCGACATCACCCACCCCCACAACATCGTGTCGCAGGCGTTGCAGTCGGTGGGGATCGGCAGGCCCCGACTGAAGACCAGCCTACTGGCCGCGGCGGACATGAAGTCGACTCCCGGCGGCATGTGGATCACCGTGTTCCTGGCCGCGCTGGCCAACCGACTGGGCGGCGACATGCGGTTCCAGCACCTGCCCGTGCCGTTCGAGGTGTACGCCGACGGCATCGACCTGGTGATTTTCGAGGAGTTCGGTTCCGGTGCCGCCGCACTGCATCTCAAGACCGAGTTGGAGCGCAACGAGCTGATCAAGGACGAGGCCTACCGCCGCTGGTTCCGCAAGGACTACGACAGCAAGTTCGGGCCGCGTGCCTGGCACCGCGACTTCTTCGACGCCGAGATCGTGTCCTGTCCGGACCAGTCCGTGGTGGGCAAGTCGTTCGGCGAGGTCGGCCGCGAGCGCGGTGGCCTGCACCCAGTGGACGCGTTCTTGGATCTCGTGCTCGAGCACGGCAATGAATTACGCTGGCGCACAACCATATCCAATCACCGCCCCAAGCAGCTGCGTCAGCTCGGTGTCCGCAACGGCATCCAGATGGGGTTCTCCGACGCCGGGGCGCACCTGCGCAACATGGCGTTTTACAACTGTGGGTTGCGGCTGCTGCGCCATGTCCAGGACGCCGCGCGCACCGGCAAGAAGTTCATGAGCGTCGAGCGGGCGGTGCATCGACTCACCGGTGAACTCGCCGATTGGTATCACCTCGATGCCGGGCATCTGCGCATCGGCGACTGGGCCGACGTCGTGATCGTCGATCCGGAACGGCTGGACTCCTCACTCGACGAGTACCACGAGGCGCCGATCGCGGCGTTCGGCGGGATGCGGCGGATGGTGAACCGCAACGACGCCACCGTCAAGGCGGTGCTGGTCGCCGGCAACACCGTGTTCGTCGACGGCGAGCCCACCGAGCTCGTCGGCAGGCAGCGCACCGGAAGTTTCCTGCGCGCCGACGGACGGCCGCGAAATACCATGGTGTACAACGTCACCGAACGTGCGGGCGCCGCGGTATGACCGCACCGGTGGAACCCGACAGACTGACGCTCGACCTGCCCCACCTGCGCTTCGAGGCGCTGGCCTGGGGACCAGAGGACGGCAGGCTGATGCTCTGCCTGCACGGCTACCCGGACACCGCGTGGACCTGGCGCATGCTGGGCCCGCACTTCGCCGCGCACGGCTTCCGGGTGGTGGCGCCGTTCATGCGCGGCTACGCCCCCACCGAACTCGCCCGCGACGGCGACTACGGCGTCGGCGCATTGATGTATGACGCGTTCGAACTGCACAAGGCGCTCGGTGGCGGACCCGATGCGGTGCTTGTCGGCCATGACTGGGGCGCCCTGACCGCCAACGGCATTGCCGCCCATCCCGACAACCCGTTCGAGAAAATCGTGTCGATGGGGGTGCCGCTGGTGGCCGGACTACAACGCACCTCAGGTATCGGACGCCAACTGGCCGGGCTGCTTCCGGGACAGCTCAAGATGAGTTGGTACATCCTGTTCCAACAGCTGCCCGGGATCTCCGAATGCAACCTCGACTGGGTGCTGCCCAAGTTGTGGCGCGATTGGTGCCCACCGGGTTACGACGCCACGACCGACCTGGCGTACCTGCGCGACAGCCTGCCCGATCTCCAGCGCCGCAGGGCCGCGCTCTCGTACTACCGGGCGGCGTTTCGTCCCCTGCGGCGCAGCAGGAGGCACCGCGACCTCGACGGCTACGCGATGGGCACTCCGCCGATCACGCCCATGCTGGTGCTGCACGGCCGTATCGACGGCGCGATCGACTGGCGGATCGCAGCGTTGGCAAACCGCGCACTGCCCTCCGGCAGCCGCGCCGAGATCATCGATGGTGCAGGCCACTTCATGCATCTCGACGAACCGGACGTGGTGCACCGGATCATCGGCGAGTACGTGACCGCCTGACTACGTGCCGAACTCGTAGTCCTCGGGATTGACCCGACTGGTCCACCGCCAGTAGTCGAAGATGCGGAACGCGTACAGCGTCGGGACGTGGCCCTCGGAGTTCTTGTAATAGCTGCTGGGGATCGCCGGGTGGGTGTACACCATCTGCTTCAGCCGTTCCCGGGCGCGGCGGTTGTAGTCGTCGCACACGTCCGCGCGCACGGTGGCCGAACCGAAGCCGCCGGCCAGCACCATGTCGAGGCACCCCATGATGTAGCGCATCTGGCATTCGGAGTTGTAGATGATGCTCGCCCCGTTGACGGCGTTGGTGCCGGGCCCGAACATGCAGAAGAAGTTCGGGAAGTCCGGCACGGTGATGCCGAGGTAGGCGTACGCGGAATCGCCCCAGGCCCTGTTGAGTTCGATGCCGTCGCGGCCGCGGACGTTGATCGGTCCGAGTTGGTGGTTGACGTCGAATCCGGTGGCCCATACGACGACATCGGCGGGGCGATGCACCCCGTCGACGGTGCGCACCCCGTCGGGGGTGAGTTCGGCGATGCCGTCGGTGATCAGTTCGACATCGTCGCGCTGCAGCGTCTTCAACCAGGTGCCGTTGTCCTGCAGCGTCCGCTTGCCCATCGGCGGGTACTTCGGGGTGACCTTCTCCAGCAGGTCCTCGTCGGAGCAGAAGTTGCGCATCCACGCGATGAACATCTCCCGGATCGCGTGGTTCGCCTCGTTGCACGACAGCCCGCCGTTGTCCCAGTCCGGGTCGATGCGCACCTGTTCGTCGAGCGCGTCGGCGATCGGCCACCACGACACGAACCGGGACCACCGGGCGTAGTACGGCAGATGGCGTATCGCCCAGCGTTCGCCGTCGGGAATTTCGTCGTGATAGATGGGGTTGGGCGCCATCCACTGCGGCGTGCGCTGGTAGACGTCCACGTGTCGCGTCACGTCGGCGATGGCAGGCACCAACTGAAACCCGCTGGCCCCCGCCCCGATGACGGCGACCCGCTTGCCGGTCAGGTCGACGTCGTCGCGCCAGTCCGCCGTATGGAAGGACGGTCCGCGGAATTCGTTCGCCCCCTTGATGTTCGGGATGACCGGATTGCTGAACTGGCCGACCGCGCAGATCACGGCGCGCGCGGTCAACGTGTCCTCGGTACCGTCGGCGGTGCGGAGTCGCACCCGCCACGTCGCAGACTCCTCGTCCCAACGCGCGCCCGTTACCTCCGTGTTGAAGCGGACGTCACCGATGATGTCGTGACGCTCGGCCACATCGTTGAGGTACTGCAGGATCTCCGGTTGTTCGGAGAAGTAGTGCGTCCAGTGGTCCAGCGGTTCGAACGAATAGGCGTAGTACTGGTTGGCGATGTCGACGCGGCAACCCGGATAGCGGTTGGCCAGCCAGGTGCCCCCGACGCCGGACTGCTTTTCGATGATGGTGAACGGGAATCCGGCCTCCTTCAGCTTGATGCCCGCCAGGATCCCCGCCTCGCCGCAGCCGATCACCACCACCGGGAAGCCGGCGCGCTGATCGGGCGTCGACGCCAGCGGCGGCCCCAGCTGGTCGGCGTCGGACAACCGCAGGTCCGCGGCGACGTAGTCGACGTGTTCCTCGCTGACCTGCCCACCGGAGATCACGTCGAACATCACCCGCATCTGTTCGGCGTTCGGGACGAACGGCGGCGGGCAGCCGCGGTCGCGATAGTCGCGCACCACGTCGAAGGCACGGTCGCGAACCAGCTGCTTATCGGACTCGCTCATCCCGCCCTGCAGGTCCATCGGAATCAGCATCAGCGGCCGGGGCAGCTCGTCGAGCAGACCCATGTCCCCCGTCATGTGGACCATCGACATCAGCAGCGCGGGCACACTCGCCTGATCGACCGCCGTGCGGATGACGTCGTCGGGGTCGTCGAACGGTAAGCCGAGCAGGGCGTTGGTGTGCCGCGAGGCGGCGGTCTGTGGCATCCGGTCCCATTTCGTCGAGGTCATTGTCTCGCCTGCGGGCCAATGCTAGCGTCTGGGATGGACACTTCACAAGGACTGTCAACTCGACGGGGGTGCTCGCTGTGTCGGCTCTTCAGGTGCGAAGGGTGCGGTTCGACTTCGCGGGCGACGACGTGCCCTTCACCTGGCATCCGACCCGCCCCTCCTTCGCCATGCAGTGCAATCTCGTCTCGTTCTTCGCGCCGGGGTTCGAGAAGTTCATCGTCGAGGCCACCCGGGAGGCACTCCCGCAGATCCGCGATCCCGAGGTCGCCGAGGAGGCCGAGGCCTACCTGCGCCAGGAGGCACAGCATTCGGCCGCCCATCTCGCCCACGTGCGGGCACTGGTGCGGCGCTGGCCGGGACTGCGCGAGACGGTGGACGAGGTGACGGCGTCCTTCGACCGGTTGACCGCCACCAAACCGCTGCCCTGGCGGCTGGCCTACACGGCGGTGATCGAGGCGACGTTCACGCCGTACTTCTCGGTCTTCCTCAACCACGAGGACAAGCTGTTCGGCCCCGGTGACGAACGGGTCGCCTCGCTGTTCCTGTGGCACTTCGTCGAGGAGATCGAGCACCGCAGTTCGGCGCTGCGGGTGTACCAGGCCGTCCACGACAGCTTTCCGTACCGAATGAAGACGATCCCCGGTGTGCTGAAGCACATCGACGAGCTGCTGCGGATCATCTCGACGGGATTCCGCAGGCATGTTCCCGACGACGAGGGCGGCGGGTTCGCCGCGCTGATACCGAATGGGTTGTCCCCCAAAGCGCTTCTGGCGGCCAAGC
>Ga0182793_1000245_pt1 | contig 48287 bp, 43 predicted proteins | sample Passage237A_FD_130498 | JGI IMG/M metagenome (GOLD analysis project Ga0182793, IMG submission 130498) | Cellulose adapted compost microbial communities from Newby Island Compost Facility, Milpitas, CA, USA - Passage2 37A (version 2) (version 2) ... | reverse complement strand
GCTGAGGCGCTTTGCCGGTCTTTTGAACCATTGTTTCTGTTCTTTTTACGGGGGGAAAGCACCTTAGCCCGGCAAACGGCGTGATTCAAACACTCATCTCTTGTTCTTACGCTCGCCCGCTCTGTGCCCTTTGTGTGAAGGAATTAATCCGCCTTACCAAAGCCATGGCAAAGCCGTACCAAAGCCGTACCAAAGCCGTACCAAAGCCGTTAGAAGCCGTTAGAAGCCGTTATCCTCTACCACAAAACTTACGCGGTCAAAGCATAAAAAAGGCGCCATCATGGGTTCGGCTGAAGCGCTCTGCTGGTCTTTTGACCAATTGTTTCTGTTCTTTTTAAGGGGGAAGCACCTTAGCCCGGCAAACGGGGTGGTCCAAACAACATTAGAACTGTCTGTTATTTCAATTAACTGCTTTTCAATATATGCACAATGTACAACTCAAACACCTGTTCGAACAAGTCATGCCGCTCATACGTTAATATGTCATGCCCCGATAGTCTACCATCCATCCTCCATCTTCGCTAACTTTGCGCCCCTATGTTAGTTTCCCTGCAGAACGTCTCTTTTTTCTTTGGCGCAAGACCCATCATTGAAGATGCAAGCTGGCAGATCGGTACCGGAGAACGGATCGGTCTGGTAGGGCATAACGGCGCCGGTAAATCCACCATACTGCGACTGATCACAGGTCAGTACACAGCCGACAGCGGCACCATCGCCAAGCCCAGGGATGTTACCATAGGTTTCTTCAACCAGGACTTGCTTAGCTTTTCTTCGTCAGAGAGCATTTTGAAAGTAGGCATGCAGGCTTTTGAAAAAGCACATCAGGTGGAACAACAGATGGAGCGCATTCTCAAAGAGCTGGAAACCAAACCTGAAGACCCCAAACTACTCGACGAATACAGTCACCTGCTGCACGATTTTGAGATAGCAGGCGGATACGAGATGGAACACCGCACTGCTGAGGTTCTCGAGGGACTGGGATTCTCGACCGAAGATCTGCAACGCCCATACAATGAGTTTTCGGGAGGCTGGCGTATGCGGGTGCTGCTGGCAAAGATGATGTTGCAGGCACCCGATCTGCTGCTGCTCGACGAACCTACCAACCACCTTGATCTTCCGAGTATCGAATGGCTGGAGCGTTATCTGCAAGGCTATCCCGGCAGTGTGGTCATCGTCTCGCACGACCGCTATTTTCTGGATAAGATGGTGACCAAGATCGTGGAAGTCTGGCAGCGCGATCTGGTGCAGTACAGCGGTAATTATACTTTCTTCCTGAAGGAGAAGGAAGAACGCATGGAAATGCAGCAGCGTGCTTATGAAAACCAACAGGAGTATATTCGTCAGCAGGAACGATTTATCGAGCGTTTCCGCGCGAAGGCTACCAAGGCTGCCCAGGCGCAGAGTGCATTGAAACGCCTCGACAAGCTGGAGCGGATCGAAGCACCGGATGCTACGGTTCCGGTTATGAATATCAACTTCGATGTGGCAGTTCAGCCGGGAAAAATCATTTCAACGCTGAAGCATATTACCAAACGTTTTGGCAATAACACCATACTGGAAAATGCAGATGCCGAAATTTTGCGCGGCGACAAGATCGCGCTGATCGGTGCCAACGGAAAGGGTAAGTCCACTTTACTGCGCATCATCGCGGGCAGGGAAAGTTTTGAAGGGGAAAGAAAACCCGGACATAATGTAGAAGAGAGTTTTTACGCCCAGCACCAGCTCGAAGCACTCAATATTGAACATGAGATTCTGGAGGAGATGAAAACCGCAGGTACCGGCAAGACAGAACTGGAACTGCGGCAGTTGCTGGGTTGCTTTCTGTTCAGCGGCGACGATGTGTTCAAGAAGATCAAAGTTTTGAGCGGAGGTGAAAAGGCAAGGGTAGCGCTGGCGAAGGTAATTGCTGCCAAGGGCAATTTCCTCATGCTCGATGAACCCACCAACCACCTCGACATGCAGAGTGTGGAGATGCTCATCGAAGCGCTGAACCGTTATGAAGGTACGCTGATACTGGTTTCCCACGACCGTTATTTTATATCCAAAACCGCCAATAAAATCTGGTGGATTGAAGACAACAAAATCAAAGAGTTTGCCGGAGGGTATGAAGAATGGCATACCTGGTACGATGAAAGGGCATTGCTACAGCAAAACCAGAAGAAGGAAACCGCAAAACCTGCCGCTCGGGCGCCTAAAGCTCAACCGGCTGAAGCTCCGCAAAACGAGTCGAGCCATAACGAAATACAGCAATGGAAGCGCGAGTTACAGAACAAGTCGCGGGCGTTACAAAAGCTGGAGGCAGAACTGGAAAAGCTAAAAGCAGAACTGTCTTCGCTGGAATCGCAACTGGGCGATCCGGCTGTTTATGCCGATAAGGACAAGTTTCTGAAGCTCGACGAGCAGTACAAAACCCTGGGACCTAAAGTGGAGACGAAGAACCAGGAATATGAGCAGTTGTTTGAAGCAGTAATGTTGCTGGAGGAGAAACTTGGTTAGGAAAAATCAATTCACCGCAATCAATGAAGTAAGGGGATAACGAATCTTTTCATAACTCATCAGATCCACTTTCACGGAACCTACTGAAATGGGACTTTCGGCTCGTACGGGTATATGATTGGCATCGTCTGTCACCCAAAGCGTCATCTTTTCTCCACCGTCGAAAATAGAACCCTTAATCAGCATGGGTTTCAATTTGATGGCTTTGAACTTGCCGTAACGAGTCTTCACTACCTCTTTACCCATATAGCGGATATAGGTATTATAGACTTCGCCGTCCAGAAAAATATCGAAAGGGATCCTGTCTCCGGGCTGATAAGCATTGTAGTCAATATTACGTGCGTAATACACCGCATTGATCACATCCATAACATTGTGCGACAGTTTGTATGTCTTTTTGTTGGTGTAGGCTGTATTTCTGCTTCTGTCGAAAATAATGTCTTCCTCATGCTCAAAATCGCCCTCTTTGATGGAACGAAAAAACCGAAGTGACCGAAACGTTTCCGCATCAAAATAGCTTTCATAGCGATCTCTTACCTTGAATATCCAGTCATATTTCCTGTTTGTGGTACCTTCTGCCACCACATGGTAAGCCTCCTTATTGTTATACGTTTTCAAACCTGTGGTAAAGACTGCAGTTCCCGCATTGACATAAATTCCGACAACATTGTAGAACACAGTAAACTGAATCTTCTCGCCATCCTGAAAGGCGGGCGCTGGCTGATAACGATACTGTGCATACGATCCCAAAGAAAGCAGACAGGAAATGACGAAAAAGGATAGGAATTTTTTAAGAGAGGAAATTTGAAACATCATGCAGCACTTTTTATCCGGGTTCACCAATGTTGCAAAGGTAACGGATGCAAGAGGATTAATATAATTGGATTTCATAAGGAATTTCAAATGTTCAATAGAGGAAAAGAAGAGAGGTTTGCTGACAATATGGCAAGTAACCATTGCTGGAACATTAGTTGCTAAAAGCTCAACAAACCAAAATCCTGCCAGTTTATGCAAGAGAAAGGAACTATTTCTATCCACACGGAGAATATCTTTCCGATCATTAAAAAATTCCTTTATTCAGATCATGAAATCTTTTTGCGCGAGCTCGTTTCGAATGCAGTAGACGCTACCCAAAAACTGAAACGTCTTTCAAGTTTGGGGCAAGTTCAGGGTGAAATTGGAGACACCACCATTGAGGTGTCTTTCGATGCTACCGCCCGTACCATTACCATCTCCGACAAGGGTATTGGTATGACCGCTGAGGAGATCAAAAAGTATATCAATCAGATTGCCTTCTCCGGTGCCACTGAGTTCATGGAGAAGTTTAAGGAGGCAAAGGATGCCAATGAGATCATCGGGCGTTTTGGTCTGGGATTTTACTCTGCTTTTATGGTAGCCGAAAAAGTAGAAATTCAAACACTCTCTTATCAGGATGGCGCGGTTCCTGCCCGCTGGGTTTGCGACGGAAGTACGGAATTTGAAATCACCGAGGGTAATCGCTATCAGCGTGGAACGGATGTAATTCTTTATATCAACGAAGAGAGTGGAGCGTTTTTGGATGAATTCCGCCTTGAACAAATTCTGAATAAATATTGCCGATTCCTGCCGGTTCCTGTAAAATTTGGCACGAAATCAAAATCAGTTCCCGATGGAGAAGACGAAGAAGGTAAAACAAAATACAAGACAATTGAGGTTGATAATATCATCAACGATACCACTCCGCTTTGGACAAAGGCTCCTTCCGAACTGAAAGACGAGGATTATCTGAATTTCTACAGAGAGTTGTACCCGATGACGGAAGATCCTCTGTTCTGGATTCATTTGAATGTAGATTATCCCTTCAACCTTACCGGTATCCTGTACTTCCCAAAGGTTAAGAATGAACTGGAACTCCAGCGTCAGAAAATCCAGCTTTACTCAAGACAGGTGTTTATTACCGATGAGGTAAAAGATATTGTTCCGGAATTTCTTATGCTGCTGCATGGTGTCATTGACAGTCCGGACATCCCGCTCAATGTTTCCCGCAGCTTCTTGCAGGCCGACAGCAATGTAAAGAAGATCAACAGCTATATCACCAGAAAGGTGGCGGATAAGCTCAACGAACTTTTCAAAAACGACCGTAAAGCATTTGAGGAGAAGTGGAGCGATATTGGTCTGTTCGTGAAATACGGTATGATCAGCGAGGAGAAGTTCGACGAAAAGGCAAAGGATTTTGCGTTACTGAAGAATACAAACAATGAGTATTTCACGCTTGCAGAATACAAAGAAAAAGTCAAAGACAATCAGACCGATAAGAACGGAACATTGGTATATCTCTATGCTTCTGATGCACTAAAGCAGGACAGCTTTATTCAGAGTGCCAACCGGAAAGGCTATGATGTACTTGTGCTGGACGGTCCGCTCGATACGCATTTTGTTACACATCTGGAACGAAAAGGCGATAAGCTTGCATTAAAAAGAGTAGATGCCGATGTGCCTCATAAGCTGATTGAAAAAGATGAGCAGTACGATAATGTGCTGACCGAAGCGCAATGCAATCAGGTAAAGGAGATTTTCAGCAAAGCCATTGACAAGCCAGGTATGCAGGTTGAAATTGAATCTCATAGTCCCGAGGAGTTGCCGGTGACCGTGACCATGGATGAATTCATGCGTCGTATGAAGGATATGGCGAAGATGGGTGGTCCGTACAGCTTCTACGGTTCTATGCCTGAAAACTACAAGGTAGCTGTCAACTGCAATCACAAGCTCATTTCCCGTATTCTGTCGGCAGAAACCGATGAACAGAAGCAACAACTGGCACGGCAGGCATTCGATCTGGCTTTGCTTTCACAGGGAATGCTCACAGGCGGCGATCTTACAGCCTTTGTGAACAGAAGCGTGGAGTTGATATAAATTATAAGTAGCAGAGGATATATAGAACGCAGAAGACGTTGATGCAATGCGCATCTGTGTCATCTGCGTTCTGTTTTATTGGAATACTTTTACCAGTCCCGCAAATACAATGATGAGTCCTGCTCCGGTAAATCCGTAAAGGAAAATATATAGTAGCGTTCCTGAGGTAGCAAATGCCAGGACAAATCCGAGTAGCATAACAAAAGCACCGAGTAGCACCAGGGTAAGTCCGGAAGCGGTCTTCTGCGAATTGCGGAGTTTTTTCACCTCCGCCATCAGGTTGGTGACCAGAAAATCGTCCTTATAATTTTCTGTAAGCAAAAAGCGTATGTCTTCATCGGACATTCCCTGCTTGATCAACTGGTGCAATTCCTGTGGTTCGGAGGTATTAGGTGTAACGATCTTAACAGACATAAACTATGTCATTTCAGCCTATAAGATAGTAAAACAATTCATAACAGGAAACCCAGTGCGTCAAGGCTTTTCTTTCCTGAAACAAAGAAATTTTTCGACTGCTTTGGTAAAATGAAATCCTGCATCTGTAAAATACGGAGTGTGGCGACATCTTTTTATGTTTGTAGAAAATCACGGATCATGAAAAGACTATTGCTTGTGGCTTTAGGCGCCACCCTTGCGTTTACAGCCTGTAAGAAGAATGACGACGACAAAAATGCTTCACCCAAAGCGCGAGTGATGTTTGTGCACGGTGCACTCGATGCCGATAGCCTCAGAGGAAGGGTGAACAATCAAACAATAGCCACAATGCCGTTTTTAGGTAGCTCAGGCTATATGAGTGTTGATGCCGGCTCTGCAGCGATTGATTTCGTCTACACAGGGTCGGGTAGTACTTTTCAGACAACGAGCATCAATCTTGTTGCCAACAATTCTTATTCAGTATTTGCGGGTGGTAGCGCCAACACAAAGGTGATCGTTTCCAAAACTGACGACCTTACTGCTCCATCTTCAGGTAAGGCTAAAGTTCGTTTCGTCAACCTCAGTCCCGACAATGTGAATGCGGTAGCTTATGTAGGAAACACTACACTGGATACGTTCGCATTGGGAACGCTCACAGAATTCCGCGAAGTAAATGTCGGTGCTCAGACAGTAACGGTAGGTGTTTTGCCTTCCGTAGCTTCGCTCAACAACTTCAATATCACAGCCGGAAAGATATACACTTTTATGTTCTCCGGCACACTGAACGGAACCGGAAATACAGCATTGAAACTGACAGCCATCACACATAATTAATGTGCACAGAAGCTAAAAAAGACGCTGCCCCAACGGTAGCGTCTTTTTTATTACTCTCAGGCTGTATGCCTCAAAAGTTTGCATGTTCAAGGACTTGTCACTGCACAGCCTTCCACCGCTGAAAGGGAAGCGCGCCCTTGTTTCTACCATGATCTAAAAAGCCATGCCAAAGCGGAAGAAATAAAGGAGCAAACTTTCTTCAAAAAAACATTTGGATATTCAGCTTATCTGAATTTACCTTTGCGCCAGTTCTTTTAATACTTATCCAGAAAGGCAGAGGGACATGGCCCGATGAAGCCTTAGCAACCATTCAGAAAAGTCTGAATAAGGTGCTACTTCCATCCCGCACAGGCGGGAAAGATAAGAGATGTATTTAGTTTGAAGATGACCTTAGGGTTGACATAAAACAAAAGCTCTTCTTATCGGAGGAGCTTTTTTTATTGCAAACACGATCAGCGATGCAATAATCGGCTCATTCCGTTAAGTCTTTCGGATAAGTGTAGAAAAAATTGTTTCACACTAAAACCAAAAGACATGAGCAACAAGAACACAAAACTCATCCACAGCATTCCCGTGGACCCGCTTACAGGAGCTATTTCTGTTCCCATCTACCAGACCTCAACCTTTGTTCAGGAAGCACCCGGAGAAAATAAAGGTTACGACTATGCCCGCACCGGAAATCCTACGCGTGCGGTACTCGAAAAGATTATCGCCGAACTTGAGCACGGACATACAGGTGCGGCATTTGCCAGCGGACTGGCAGCAATTGATGCTGTGGTAAAATTATTGCGCTGCAATGATGAGATCCTGGCTGTTGATGATATCTACGGCGGGGCTTATCGGCTGTTCACACAAGTGTATGAGAAGTTTGGCATTAAGCTGAATTTCATTGACACTACCGATGTGTCTAAAGTGGTGGATGCCATTAGTCCTTCTACTAAAATGATCTGGCTGGAAAGCCCTACCAATCCTACGTTGAAGATCAGCGACATCAGCGCAATCGCCGCAGCGGCAAAGGCAATCAATCCTCAGATACTGGTTTGCGTAGATAATACTTTTGCTTCTCCGGCATTGCAACAGCCATTGCTTTTGGGTGCAGATATTGTCATACACAGTGCCACAAAATACCTGGGTGGTCACAGCGATCTGATAGCAGGATTGGTTGTAACAAGAGACGAAGCGCTGGGCGCACAAATAAAGTACATCCAAAACGCAAGTGGCGCTATTCTTTCTCCGTATGATAGCTGGCTGGTCATTCGCGGTATTGAAACGCTGTATTTACGAGTGGAAAAACACAGTCGAAACGCAGAAAAAGTAGCTCGTTTCCTTGTAGATCATTCTGCTGTCGGCAAAGTGTATTATCCCGGACTTGCACAGCATGTAAATCATGATATAGCGGCAAAACAACAATCGCTTTTCGGTGGAATAGTTTCGTTTACCTTAAAGAATGATACCGAAGCAGCGGCAAAGCAGATAGTGAGTAGTACAGGGCTCTTTAAACTGGCAGAAAGCCTCGGTGGGGTAAAAAGCCTTTTATGCCATCCTGCTACCATGACACACAAATCTATTCCTGCCGGTCAAAGACGTCTTGCAGGCGTTGCCGATAGTCTTATTCGCCTCAGTGTCGGACTTGAAGATATTGATGATCTGATAAACGATTTAGAGAGAGCGCTGATAACAGTACATACAGAAGCAAAAACGTTTCAAACTGCATTATAAAATTTTCAACTCAATTCTGTTTAACAATTCAAATCAACAACTGTCTATGCAACCAGGAAAAAAACTCGTGATTGGTTTATTCGGATTTGGTGTGGTAGGTGAGGGACTGTACCAGGTAATTCATCAACATCACTCACTTGAGATCAGCATCAAGCGCGTATGCATCAAACACCCTGAAAAATCTCGCAACGCTCCTGTTTCCTTATTTACTGCAGACAAATGGGAACTGCTCAATGATGAAGAGATCAATGTAATAGTAGAACTTACCAACGATCCGGAAGCAGCATATGAGATAGTACAAGCTGCCTTTGAAAAAGGAAAAGCTGTAGTGAGCGCCAACAAAGCAATGATTGCAGCACACCTTGAAATATTGATACGATTGCAACGCAAATCGAATCTGCCTTTTCTTTATGAAGCCGCTGCCTGTGCGAGCATTCCGGTGATCAGAAATCTGGAAGAATACTACGACAACGATTTGCTGCAGGGAATCAGCGGTGTTGTCAATGGCTCCACAAACTATATGCTCACGAAAATGTCTGAGGAAGAACTCGATTTTCGATCGGCTTTGAAACGGGCACAGTCAGAAGGTTTTGCGGAATCCGATCCCACACTGGACATCAACGGAAGCGATGCCGCCAATAAACTCTCCATCCTGCTTACCCACGGTTATGGTCTTATTGTACCGCCAGACGAACTGTTATATGCTGGTATTCAAAACATTCGGCAACAGGATGCTATTTATGCCAGGGAGAAAGGAATGGAAATTAAACTGGTGGCGCATGCGTGCAAAACATCAGACGAAAGAATAGCGGCGTTCATACTCCCGCAATTTGTCCGCGCTCATCATCTGTTATACCATGTCAAAAACGAATACAACGGCGTGATCATCGAAAGTAGTTTGGCCGACCAACAATTTTTCTATGGAAAAGGCGCAGGAGCATTCCCAACGGCGTCCGCTGTGTTAAGCGATCTGTCGGCGCTGAGATACAACTATAAATATGAATACAAAAAATTGAGGCAAAGTCCGGGTGTTGAAGCCACACGCGAATTTCTACTGCGAGTATATGTGAGCTTTGAAAAACTGTTTCAGGTACCGCACGATGCTTTCGAACAAATATGGGAATGGGGCAGCAATGAAGAGCGATGTCATGTTATCGGAGTTATCCGGGGCTCCGTACTCAAACAGTCTGACTGGTGGAGAAAAGACAACACCTCGCTCATATTGTTACCAGAACCTTTTGCGATCAACGAACAGGCGATACACAAGCATAGAAGTGAAATGTTGTCCGGGATTTTTATCTAGCAGCAAGTGTTATATTTTTGCATCAAGTCCTCTGCGGAGGACTTTTTTAATACAATTTCTATGACACCAGCTCGCCAGGCACGTATCGAACAGGTTCTCAGCAAACGCCAGCCCGATCTCACTGTAGTTATGGAGAATGTGCACGACCCACACAATATCTCAGCCGTCATGCGCACGGCAGACAGTGTGGGGATTCAGGAGATTTATATACTCAATACACGGATCGCACGGCATCATAAGTTTGGGAAGAAAAGTTCCGCCAGCGCAGCCAAATGGCTTACCATACACCAGTTCACCGATACAGAAGAATGTTTTGAGGCATTGAGAAAACGCTACAAAAAGATTTACGCCACCCATCTGGGCGTTCAGTCACATTCGTTGTACGAGCTGGATTTAAAAGAGCCGGTGGCGCTGGTATTTGGCAATGAACATTCCGGTGTTTCTGAAGAAGTATTGGCGCTTTGCGATGGTAACTTTATTATTCCACAGGTAGGCATGGTACAATCGCTGAATATCTCTGTTGCCTGCGCCGTCACGCTCTATGAGGCTTTCCGCCAACGACATCAGGCAGGATTGTATGAAGGTTCAAGACTACCTGAGACAGAATATCGGGAACTTTCAGAAAAATGGGGCTTGGGGGAGGAATCATTTTGAGAACTTACCTGCAACCCAATGTCCTGCCAGTGAAAGCGGAATGAAAACCACTATACCGGTAACAATAAACCACACCGGACGAGGCAACATGAAAATATCTACGATACCTGCTGTGGTCAGAAACAATCCTGCGATATAAGCAGGTGTTTTGTCGCGCGATAGAGAGATTAACCTCACCAACATTCCGCATACAAAAGCTCCGAGAGCCCATCCTAATACCAACAAGATCAGCGCAGAGGAGGGAAGTGTTTGGGCATACTCAGACATAGCCTCATGATCAGCAGGATCAACATTTTTGGGCAACGGAAATCTGCGGTTGTTAATGGACTCGAAGCCCATGGATATAAGGGTAGCAGCTACAATTCCTGTAAGTACGGCAAATATCTTTCTCCACATTATTTTTCGACGATTGGTAGGTGAACATTCATCTGCGGCAGACGGCGAATTTGCCGAAGGCGCTTCCTGTCATTATTGGTACGAAGCACTACGGAACTCCGACGAACCAGCAAAGACAATTCCTTCTGCTTATCATTGTCTGCTGCAGCGACCAATATTTTATAAGCTATGGTATCGCCCGGCAAAAGCAGCAGATATTTTTCAGAATTGATATTTACGGATATCCGGAGCCTACCATTTTCAGCGACGATACTGTTGAAGGTTCTGCAATCGCTGAGCTCATTCTGTTCCAATCCGGCTACATAAAAAATATCACTGGAAGGATTTACCAGATAAACAGTATTGCACTGATTGTCACTCTGTTTTCCGGAATACGCTGCAAGTTGTGCGTACACAATATTTGTATTTAAAAACACAGAGATAGCAAGCAACAACAAGTTCCGGCAGGATATTTTCATCACGGTGAAAATTCGTCACCCAAAGTACAAAAGTTTTCTACCGTCGGCGTAAAGTCCTGTAGTGTATTTTCGCAGCTTTCTGATATCTATGATTGTTATTTCCGATGCAAAACTGGAAGCGCTTGCTACCCATTTTGTTGGCAACAAAGCCGCCGGCGAAGAATTGCAACTGGCGAAAGAGCTGGTGACGCTTGAAGACAACGAAGTAAAGAGCTTGCTGCAAAACTATTTCCTGAGTTCGTTCGTTCAGTCTGAAAGTTACCATTTCTGGCACCCAAGCGATATTTCACTCAACGAAGTAAAACATTATGCAGAGCAGATCTTTGATGATTCAGAGAGTCTGTTGCGACATAGTATCAGTCTGGCAAAGCATTTATTTGAAGCAACAGACCTGCCGCAGATCAAGAGCGGAGAATTTCACGTAGCCTATTTCAAAGGACTGCATTACAATCAGTTTGTAACAGATGCTATCGGCATTTACAAAACAGAGAACAAGGATACTTTTCTGAAGATCAAAGAATCTGGTAAGCGTTTTAGCTTCGAAGCCGACCAGGGTATTAATCCCGCTCGTCTCGACAAGGCTTGTCTGATATTGAATCAGGATAGAGAGGAGGGGTTCCGTGTGCTGGTAATAGACCGGACGAACAAGGGTGGAGAAGCACAGTTCTGGAAGGATAAGTTTCTTCAATTGCGTGCGGCAGCCGATGAATTTCATGCTACACAGGATTACCTGAACATGTATAAAAACTATGTGGTGGAGCAGGTGCCTTCCGAATTTGAAGTGACGCGGGTAGAACAGATTGATCTGCTGAACAAATCAGTAAATTATTTCAAGAAAAAAGAGCAGTTCAGCCGGGAAGAATTTGAAGAAGAAGTGCTGCAAATACCGGAAGTCATCGAATCATTCCGTAAGTACGAACAGCAATACACCGACGAACGGGATCTACGCTTTGAAGACTCTTTCGGCATTTCCGACCAGGCGGTAAAAAAGCAATCGCGTGTATTCAAAAGCGTCCTGAAACTCGACAAGAATTTCCATGTGTACATCCACGGCAATAAAGACCTGATTGAGAAAGGGTATGATGCCTCGATGGGAATGCACTATTATAAAATTTATTTCGAAGAAGAGCATTAAGCCTCAACGGCTACAGGCACATGTTTCCTGACTTTCAGAATCACCATTTTGGAAGTAGGCGTGTTGCTCTTTTCAGCGGTACTGGTAATAGGTACCAGCACATTTGCTTCCGGAAAATAAGTAGCAGTACATCTCGGCGGAATGTTGAAAGGAACAACAATGAATTTTCGTGCTATCCGTTCCACTCCATCATGATAGTTGTACAAATCAACGACATCACCGGCGCGCAATTGTTCACGTTCGATATCCGATTCATTCATAAAGATCACCCTGCGCTCCTGATGTACCCCGCGGTATCGGTCGTTCAGTCCGTAAATAGTTGTGTTGAACTGGTCATGACTCCGGATGGTCATCATCATCAACTCATCCTCAGCCAGTCTGATATCCGGCACGCCGGCGACATGAAAAGCAGCTTTTCCCGAAAAGGTATTGAATTTGCGCTCCCGCGCTGAGTTCGGCAAATAAAAACCACCGGGCATCCGCACACGTTGGTTGTAGAATTCAAATCCGGGGATCGTCAGTTCGATATCGTTTCGGATATAGTCGTAATGTTGCATGTACAAGTCCCAGTCAACAACCGACTGTTTGCCCAGCACCGCTTTTGCCAGTTTGCAAACGATCACCGGTTCACTCAAAAGATCCTTAGATATTGGTTTCAGACTTCCCTTCGACATCTGCACCACACCCATGGAATTCTCACAGGAAATAAACTGTTCTACACCATTCAGAATATCACGGTCGCTTCTTCCCAGGCAGGGCAATATCAATGCCTCCTCGCCGTGCACGAGATGACTTCTATTGAGCTTGGTTGAAACCTGCACCGTAAGCCGGCATCTTCTAAGCGCCTCCGCAGTGTAAACAGTATCCGGCGACGCAGAAAGAAAATTGCCACCCATAGCAAAGAACACTTTTGCCTTTCCACTGTGCATCGCTTCGATGGCTTCTACCGTATCGTAGCCCCATTTACGCGGCGGCTCAAAACCGTACACATGCTTTATTCTTTCAAGAAAGGCTTCAGAGGGTTTCTCATAAATACCCATGGTACGGTCGCCCTGAACATTACTGTGACCGCGCACCGGACAGGTACCCGCACCGGGCTTGCCTATACTTCCTTTTACCAGCAAAAGATTTACCACCTCTTTGATGGTATCCACAGCGTTTTTATGCTGTGTCAGTCCCATAGCCCAGCAGGCAATGATCCTGTTTTTATGTTTGATGGCTTCCGCCGCCTGTCGGATCTTTTCAGCAGAAACGCCGGAAGCTTCCACCAATTGTTCAAAATTGTAGTCGGCAAGTGATTGCAACCAATCCTCAAAGCCGGTTGTGTGTTCCTGAATAAATGCATGATCGAATACAGAGCCCGGATGCTTTCTTTCCTCTACTGCCAACAGACATTCAATTGCCTTAAGCAAAGCCATGTCACCATTGATCCTTACCTGCAGGAAAATATCGGTCAAAGCAGCTTTCAATCCCAGTGCTCCCTTGATGGTTTGTGGATTGGAAAAACTAATCAATCCTGTCTCCGGCAGTGGATTCACAGAAATAATAATAGCACCGTTTTCTTTGGCCTTCTGCAACGCCGACAACATGCGCGGATGATTAGTGCCCGGATTCTGTCCCAGAATGATAATCACTTCCGCCTGGTAAAAATCTTCCAGCGTCACGGAACCTTTCCCTATACCCAGACTTTCGGAAAGAGCCACACCGGAGGATTCATGGCCCATGTTGGAACAATCCGGCAGATTGTTGGTACCATACTCACGTACAAACAGTTGATATAAAAACGCCGCTTCGTTGCTGGTTCGTCCCGAAGTATAAAACACTGCTTCATCAGAATCAATCTCGCGCAAATGCCGGGCAATCAGCTCAAACGCATGATCCCAGCTCAGCGGCTGATAATGTGTTGCACCTTTAGGAAGATACATCGGCTGAGCAATACGACCTTTCTTTCCTATTTCATAATCGCTCAGCTCCGCCAGTTCCGCCACCGAATGACGCGCAAAAAATTCTGGAGTAAGTTTTTTGGTAGTTGCTTCTTCTGCGATGGCTTTGGCGCCGTTCTCGCAATATTCCGCTATCGGCGAACGCTCATCGTCCGGATCGGGCCAGGCGCAACCCGGACAGTCATATCCGTCTTTCTGATTGACTCTGAGCAAGGCTTTCATTCCCCGCGAGAGATCCATTTCCGAAAAAACATGCTTTACAGCAGATACCACAGCGGGAATACCTGCCGCCACAGTAGAGGGGCGGGTCAGTTTCAGTCCCGTAAAGGTTTCGGGATTTTCAGCGTTGGGAACCTGATGCTTCTCTTCGCTCATTAGCGAAAGTTAGCCATTTTCTGAAAGATTAAGATCGGTGCCGGAGGTACGCAAAGCAGGTTCTGAAAGATAGGCTTCCACGGTCTTTACCAATTCCCGTGTAGCGGCTTCGAGATCGTCATTGACAATGATGCGATCGAACTGATCGGCAAAGCTCAGTTCATATTCTGCTTTCGAAATACGTTCAGCGAGTGTATCATCGGTTTCTGTACCTCGTAATTGAAGTCGTCTTTTCAATTCTTCCAATGACGGCGCCTGAATGAAAATGCTCATGGAATTTTCCGGATAGGCATCATGAATAGCCAATGCACCTTTTACATCAATATCTACCAGCGGATGCTGTTGTCGGTCCCATATCCTTTGCAGCTCAGATTTCAGCGTTCCATAATACTTTCCGGTATAGACCATTTCCCATTCCACAAAGGCATTATCCTCCACCATCTTCCTGAAATCTTCTTCCGAATAGAAATAATAATCTTTACCATGTACCTCATTGACACGGGGATGGCGGGTACATGCCGAAATAGAAAAAGCCAGTGCGGGACAAGCCTCCAGTAGACGTTTTACCAGAGTGGTCTTTCCCGATCCGGAAGGAGCTGTGATGATGATGATTTTACCTGTTGCCAAGCCTGTAAATAATTTGGCTGCGAAGATAACGGTTAGGTTCTGTTTCTTACTAAGACACAACGCATGGTTAAAAAAGTAAGGCGCACTTTTCGGTGCGCCTTGTATGTCTGAAAACCTTAGCAGTGCTGTTCGAAGGCCTGCATCAGGTTGGAAGCGATCATCTGAGCCGGACGACCTTCGATCATGTGGCGTTCGATCATGTGAACCACTTTTCCATCTTTCAGCAATGCAATAGATGGAGAAGACGGGGGGTAGGGAAGCAGGTAATTGCGCGCCTGTTTCACAGCATCAACATCGAAACCTGCAAAACTGGTCACAAGATGATCAGGCTTTTTGGTAGCGTTTTGAACCGCCATCAGCACACCCGGACGGGCAGTACCGGCAGAACAACCGCAAACAGAGTTTATAAAAAGCAGAGCGGTGCCACCTTTTTGCATTACTGCATCTACCTCCTCAGGTGTCAGCAACTCCTGAAAACCGCCTTCTGTCATCTCAGCCTTCATTGGCTCAACTATCTCTTTAGGATACATATCTTTTCCTTTTTGAGCGCAAATTTACGGCAACATCCTGGTAGGTAGCGATTAAGTTTATCATTAAAAGCAATAAGACCATTGTTTCCCAAAACTTCTTACAACCTAAAACAACTTTGTTGCGCGCCAGGTAATAATTTTAGCCTTCGCAAACCGAATATTCATGAATCCGTTCCGTCTGATCTCACAGGAAGAAATCAATACCCTCGTCAGTCGTCGTCCCGGCGAAACCAAAATCGGCGAAACCATTCTTACGTCTGGTGAAAACTGGTCGGAGGAATTGAAAACTTCCCCTGCAAACTTTGTGCTGCTGGGCATACCCGAAGATATCGGCGTGCGCGCCAACTATGGGGTGGGAGGCACGCAATCGCTCTGGCAACCTGCTCTGAATGCTTTCCTCAACGTGCAGGAAACTACCTTACTGAAAGGCAGTACGGTGCTGCTGCTGGGCGCTTTTGACTTTTCGGAACTGATACAACGCACTGGCGGAATGAATCCCCTGGATATGCGCGATCTGGTAAGTGAAATAGACGATCGGGTGTACCCCATCATCAAAACCATAGCCGATGCGGGTAAAATTCCCATTGTGATAGGTGGCGGACATAATAACGCTTATCCCATTTTAAAGGGTGTAAGCCGGTCGAAGGGCAAACCCATTCACGCCATCAATCTCGATGCACACAGCGACTATCGCTCCATAGAAGGAAGACATAGCGGCAACGGATTTCGCTATGCAAAAATGGATGGTTATCTGAAACGCTATGCGGTTGTGGGACTTCATCGGAACTACAATGCACAGTCGGTTCTTGAGGAAATGGCTTCCGATCCCGATATACAGTTTTGTTTTTACGAAGATATTTTCCTTGAGGAAAAGCACGATTTCAAACAAGCCGTGGACGCCGCCATTCGTTTCACAGCCGGCAAGCCGGTAGGTATAGAACTCGACCTGGACTGTATAGAAAATGTGCTCAGCAGTGCATCTACCCCTTGTGGCATTGCCCCATTGCTAGCCCGTCGCTTTCTTACCCAGACAGCGCGACTTTCAGATGTAGCTTATCTGCATCTCACAGAAGGCGCGACCCGGCTTGCAGACGGAAGAGAAGACATGCTGACAGCAAAACTGGTGAGCTATCTGATCACCGATTTTATCAGAACCTGCACCAATAAGCCAACGGTGTTCATTCGGGAGTCCGCTATATAGGATAGTAAACTGCTAGGAGGCAAGCTGTTTCAAGACTTTGGCAAAAGCTTCAATATCTTTCTCCGTAGTGTCGAAAGAGCACATCAATCTCACCTCCGTTGTGGACTCATTCCAGACGTAGAAAGGAAAGGCTTGTTGCAACGGTTGCAACCATTCGCGGGGAATGATGGCAAATACCGCATTGGCATCCACCGGCATGGTCACTTTAATGTCCTTTACAGCACTCAGCACATCCCGGAGTTTTAGCGCCATGGCATTGGCATGAGCAGCCGGTTCTCTCCAAAGATCATTAGTCAGCAAAGCTTCATATTGCGCTGCGATAAATCTGGTTTTGGAAGCCAGTTGCATTACCTGTTTTTGCTTATAGTAAATATGTTCTGCAAGACGAGGATTGAAAACCACCACCGCTTCGCCAAACATCATTCCCAGTTTGGTGCCGCCCAGTGAAAGAATATCCAGTCCGACATCGGTGGTGATTTCTTTAAGGCTGCAATTCAGGCTGGCTGCTGCGTTGAATAACCGCGAACCGTCCATATGAAAATATAGCTCGTGTTTCCTTGCAAGCTGTCCTATCTCACGAAGATGCTCGGGCGTATAGACCGTTCCGTATTCTGTTGCCTGAGTAACAGAGATTACTTTGGGCTGCGCAAAATGAATATCGCCTTTGCGAATAATTTTCTGTTCCAGTGCTGCCGGTTCCAATTTTCCTTCCTTATTAGCCGGAATCGGGAAAAAGCGGCAACCGGTGATCGTTTCAGGTGCAGAGGATTCATCGTTGTAAATATGAGAGCTATCTGCACAAAGAACGGAATTGAAAGTATTGGTGGCGCCGGAGATACTCAACACATTGGCTCCGGTGCCGTTGAAAACAAACAATACCGTTACATCTGCTGCAAAGACTTCCTTAAAAAGCTTTCTCACCCTTTGTGTTAAAGCATCATTTCCATAAGAGACAGCATGTTCCTGATTAGCTTTTTGCAAAGCCTCCATCACTTCCGGCAGTACCCCTGCATAATTATCGCTGGCAAAACTTTTCATAACAGACCTAAAATAACCCGCAAAAGTATTCGATATAAGTATTAATAGTTGCCAACTTCATTATTCGGCGATTCCACATTAGCGGATATCTTTGGTTTATGAAGCAATGGTACCGGCAAAGCATAGACGATACATTTATTGCGCTCAACAGCTCACCAAAGGGCCTTTCAGAGGCGGAGGTAGCAGGACGCAGAAAGGAATCCGGACCAAATGAACTTCAAACCGCACCGCCACGCAGCAGGCTTTCCATCTTTCTCTCACAATTCAAGGATCTGATGATTCTGATTCTGGTTATCGCTGCCGGAATCTCCTTTGCAGCCGATGAACTAACGGACGGTTTTGTAATTCTCGCCATTGTCCTGGGCAATGCGCTGATCGGTTACTTTCAGGAATACAATGCAGAGAAAGCTGTGCAGATGTTGCAGAAGATGGCCGCGCAACAGGCGATGGTTTTGCGCGAAGGCAGTTACCAGCATTTAGATGCAGTGGAGCTGGTTCCCGGAGATGTGATCCTGCTCAATGCCGGAGATATCGTCCCCGCCGATGCCCGACTTTTTGAAATCAGTTCGCTAAAAACTGAAGAGGCCGCGCTTACGGGAGAAAGCCATGCTATAGATAAAACGCTTCATCCGATAGACAAGGATGACCTGCTTCCCGGCGACCAGCTGAATATGGTTTTTAAAGGAACCATTGTGAGTAATGGCACAGCTAAGGCTGTCGTAACCGCGACGGGAATGAACACGGAAATCGGCAAGATAGCAGGTCTGTTGCAGGGAGAAAATCCTAAGACACCGTTGCAGGTACGTCTTGCCAAATTCAGCAAACAGCTTGCGCTCATTGTCTTCGTTATTTGCCTGCTAATATTCGGCTATGGTGTCTGGCGCGGAGAAGCTCCCATGCAAATGTTCATGACAGCGCTGTCTCTGGCAGTTGCGGCTTTACCGGAAGCCCTTCCGGCGGTTATTACCATAGCCCTGGCAAGAGGTGCGGCAAGAATGGTACAAAACAAAGCACTCGTACGTCGCCTGCCTGCGGTAGAAACGCTGGGATCGGTCACATATATATGCAGCGATAAAACCGGAACGCTCACGCAGAACGTAATGACCGTGGAAAAGTATCAGTCGGAAGATGAACATCTTTTCCTTCAGGCAATGATGCTCAACAACGAGGTTCATATCAATGAAAAAGGCGAACCTGTAGGTGATTCAACAGAAATAGCGCTGGTGCGATTTGCTTTGGACAAAGGTTTGACACGCGAAAAGGCAAAGCAGGAGTTACCATTACTCGACAAAGTCCCTTTTGATTCTGAAAGAATGCGGATGTCCACGTTGCATCAGTATGGCGATAAATATATTCTTCTGGTGAAGGGTGCCCCGCTGAAGATTTCAGAAGTACTATCAGAATCAGAAAGCACCAAACAGAAAGACTGGATAGAGACCAACAGGCTCTGGGCGATGGAGGGATTGCGGGTTTTATTTTTTGCATACAGGATCTTTAACGAACATCCTCAGCAGGTAGGACCGGAGCTGGAAACAGATTTGAAACTTTTGGGTATTACCGGAATGATAGATCCTCCAAGGGAAGAAGTGATGCAGGCAATTGCCGAATGTCGTACAGCGGGCATTACACCTGTCATGATCACCGGCGATCAGGCGCTTACTGCCAAGGCGATTGCAGAACGACTCCGGATAATAGACAACCATGAGGATGATGTGCTGACCGGGGCAGAGCTTAGTGCGCTTAGCGAGGAAGAACTGTGTACAAAAGCGCGATCCGTTCGCGTATATGCAAGGGTATCACCCGAGCAAAAACTTCAGATCGTCAAAGCACTCCAGCGGTCAAACGAGTTTGTTGCCATGACGGGTGATGGTGTCAACGATGCCCCTTCGCTGAAACAGGCCAACATTGGGATCGCTATGGGTATTACAGGAACGGATGTGTCGAAAGAATCTGCGCATATGATCTTGCTCGACGACAATTTTGCGACCATCGTAAAGGCAGTTAAAGAAGGGCGGCGTATTTACGATAACATCCTTAAGTTTATCCTATATGTCCTTTCCTGCAATCTGGGAGAGATCCTGACAATATTCTTTGCTCCTATACTCGGGCTTCCCATTCCGTTAATTCCGATTCATATACTATGGATCAACCTCGTCACCGACGGACTGCCGGGTATTGCCCTCGCTGCGGAACCTGCGGAAAAGAGCATTATGAACCGCCCTCCGCGTCCTCCGGGTGAAAGTCTTTTCGGACCTAGTATCGCTTCGAGAATTTTAATCACGGGTTGTATCATGGCAGCAGGCGCTTTTATTACGCAATGGCTTGCAATTCATGATGGCTATGACAGCAGAGCACAGCAATCTATGGTATTTACCATGTTGTGTCTGGTACAGTTGGGCAACGCGCTCTCGGTGCGTTCTTTATATCATTCTGCTTTCCGTTCCGGCATATTTACCAACAGGCTACTTATAGGCTCGATAGCACTTACTGTCTTACTCCAGCTGGCATTGTTGTATCTACCACCGCTGCAACAAATTTTCAAGACCGGCGCTTTGGACTGGAATGCCTGGAAGATCATAGGAGGTACCACGATAGGAGGTATTGTTCTGATAGAAATCACCAAGGCTATCATGGTTAAACTACAAATGCAAACAAAGCATTGACGGAATGATGATGCCGCAGGCTATTTTATATAGAGGCCTGTGTACATAACCTGATCATCGGCGTCATCAGTGTTCTATCACGATATCCCCCTTCCCATATCATCAATGCTCTATCATAAAATTTCACAAATACAAAAATCAAATTGAATATTTTTCATGTTCGTTTTTTCGCTATCTTTATTTTTCCCACCATGAGAACTGACAGTCGGTTTAATACGCAATGCGCTGTCTGTATATAATGAACCAGGCGACAAAAGCCACCTAAAAACAAAACTTAGTATGAATGTCACTCCGCTCACACCTGAGCTGTATGAGGAACTGAAACGAGGAAACTACAAGTATCTGGTTTTTAAACGTAGCGCAGAACATCCCCATGCGGACGTTTACGAACCGGTAAAGGAGCTACCCAATCATCTTGTCATTAGTCTTAGCTCCATTGAGGACGATGCAATAAAGGCCTATGTAGGAGAACAAAAGATTCTGATCGATTACTAGTATTTTTTGCGGAAATCACCTCTCTTCCAGGCTTCGAAAAATTCTGCCCAGGCGAGTGGATTGAATATGTTCATCGGCGGGCGCTGACCATAATACACAGCCTGCTGTCGTTGAATATTCTGATAGTTGGACTGATTCTCTCCACCATCCTTTGGCAACACATAAGCCAGAGCGCGGAGCGTGAGTGCATCAGTGTTTTTCCGTGCAGTTTCGAACTGGTCGTCGGGAATTCGTTCGTATTTAAAAGCGTAATTGAACTCTTCTTTGGATGGAAACGGTCGGATAATAGTTTCAGGCAGATAAAAAGTATCCTGCACCATCAGTTGGATCATACTTACCTGCGAGCCCTGAACGTCCTTAGGTACCACATATTCTTTAGACCGAAAACCCAGTGCGGAAAACTGAAGGGTATCACCTTTATATACCACAATTGAAAAGACGCCTTTGGCACTGGAAAGCACTCCGCGATTTTTACTCTTTACTAAAACAACAGCCCCCGGAACAGCGCGAAGACTATCAGCAGTCATCGTGATACCATTGATCTGGACAATATTTTCAAAACCTGCCTGTGCGAATAGATCAGTGGAGGCACACAACATCAGCATCAGAAAGGTACGATATATCCAGGCTTTACCAAACATCAGTCAAATTTAGGTACTCAGCAATAAAGCTATTTCGTTTGCTGATTTCCTTATCAATTCTTTATCGGCAAAGAACGCAATCAATGGCGTATTTTTGCGCTGCCGCAAAGGCGATTTAACAAAGATATATGATTACAAAAGACGCTGTGCTAAAGGCTTTGAGCCATGTAGAAGAACCCGATCTCGGTAAAGATCTTGTAACACTCAACATGGTTCGGGATATTGAAATTGAGGGTAAAAATGTATCTTTTTCGGTCGTCCTTACCACGCCTGCCTGTCCGTTGAAAGACATGATTGAAAAGGCTTGTATCAATGCCATAAAAATGCTTGTGGACAAAGAGGCAATTGTAAAGGTGAATATGACCTCTAACATTACCACCAATAGAAAAGACAAAAAGGATATACTTCCCGGTGTAAAAAATATCATCGCGGTGGTCTCCGGAAAGGGTGGCGTAGGAAAGAGCACCGTAGCAGTCAACCTCGCACTGGGTCTTGCACAGGAAGGCGCTAAGGTGGGTTTGCTGGATGCAGATATACATGGTCCTTCCGTTCCCATTATGCTGGGTATTCGCGGCGAAAGACCGATGATGACCGATGTGAACGGAAAGGGAATGATCGTACCGATGGAGCGTTATGGTATTAAAGCCATGTCTATCGGTTTGCTGATCGATGAAAAACAAGCTGTAATCTGGCGCGGACCTCAGGCAAGTTCTGCACTACGTCAGTTTATCTCCGATGTCTATTGGGAAGAACTCGACTATCTGGTGATTGACATGCCTCCGGGAACCGGTGACGTGCATCTTACGTTGGTGCAAACGGTACCTGTTACCGGTGCTGTGGTGGTATCGACGCCGCAACCCGTAGCCGCTGCCGACGCGCGCAAAGCCATCATGATGCTCAAGCAGCCTCAGATCAACGTACCGATCCTCGGTGTGGTGGAAAACATGTCTTACTTCACTCCGGCCGAACTCCCCGAAAATAAATATTACATCTTCGGAAAGGGTGGGGCAAGGCAGATGGCTGAACAATTCGAACTGCCATTTCTGGGCGAAATACCCATTGTACAGAGCATCCGTGAAGGTGGTGACAGGGGCATTCCGGCAGTGATAGACGACGAACCGATTGCTAAAAATGCATTTCTGGAACTGGCAGGAACAGTTGCAAGAAATATCTCTATCCGAAATGCCAATCTGGAGCCTACGAAGGTCGTGGAAGTACAGGTGTAATATTTACAGGAAGCTATCTAAGACATCAGCCTCGCTCCAGTGAATCATCAGATTCATGAAAAGGTTTGTTGAACCTTCCGGCTAACAGAGCTACCAGCACCACTATCACCGCGCCAATCACATTGAGCCAGAGAAAGGACACTATATTCAGGTTGTAGACGATCACCACGCATATCTCTGCCAGTACAGCGGCAAGGAAAACACTGTTACCATTTACTTTTTTCAGATAGAAAGCCACAAGGAAAATACCGAGGATGGTTCCGTAGAATAATGAACCCAAAATATTTACAGCTTCAATGAGCGAACCCATACGGGTGGCAAACATGGCAACGGCAATACAGAAAACGCCCCAGAATAGCGTGTGCATCCGCCCCAGCCAAAGCTGCTTTTCTTCGCTGGGCGGAATTTTATGCGCCAGCAGTTGCACATCCATCAGCGAAGAAGCCGCCAGCGAGTTCAGCGCTGCAGAAATAGATCCCCAGGAAGCCAGGAAGATCACCGCAAATAACAACCCTACCAATCCGGGAGGAAGGGAATGTGTGACGAAATATAGAAAGATATAGTTGGTATCATTGGCATCCGACTGGCTCACATGCCGGGCAATCAGTTTTTGTACACTATCGCGCCATACAGACATTTCCTTTTGCGTGGCGTGCAATTGCTGTTGTAATTCTGCTTTATCAGTACGATCGCTCACCAGTTGCAATGCCTGTACCTGATAGGCTTCATGTAGAGAGGTATATTGCTGTTCAATAGCGGCAACTTCTGTGGGGCGTTGGAGTTTCAGTTTGTTATAGGCACTTTCATTGAAATTGATAGGTGCCTGATGGAAACTATAGAATGCAAAAAGCAGAGCACCAATCAGCAAAATCAAAAACTGCATGGGAACTTTTACCAGACCGTTCATCAATAAGCCCAGACGGCTTTCGTAAGTATCTTTTGCAGTCAGATATCTTCCTACCTGACTGTTGTCTGTACCGAAATAAGAAAGTGCCAGGAAGAAACCACCAATCACACCGCTCCAGATGTTATAGCGATCCTTCCAGTCGAAATCGGTGGTGATGACATTGAGTTTGCCCGACTTTCCCGCTACATACAATGCATCTGACATTCCGAGCCCTTCCGGAAGATTATCTACCACCAGATAACCGGCTAAAGCCATGGCGCCAAGTATAATGAGAAACTGCAACTTCTGGGTATGTGCTATTGCCTTTGCACCACCGCTGAAAGTATAGATGATGAGCAGTCCGCCGGTAACAATATTGGTGAGGTAAATATTCCATCCCATAATCGAGGAAAGAATGATCGAAGGTGCATAAATGCTGATACCGGTTGACAGTCCTCTTGAAAGCAGAAAGAGAAATGCTGTAAGGAGTCTTGTCTTTCGATCGAAGCGCTTTTCAAGGTACTCGTATGCAGTATAAACATTTAGTTTCTGAAAAATTGGGATGAATGTAATACAGATCACTACCATGGCAATCGGCAGGCCAAAGTAGTATTGCACGAAACGCATTCCATCGGTGTAGGCCTGTCCGGGTGCGGAAAGAAAGGTAATAGCACTAGCCTGGGTAGCCATTACGCCCAGCAGCACAATATACCAGGGCATCTTTTTATCGGCAAGCAGATAAGTCTGTGTTCCGTGCTGCCCCCGGCTTTTATATACCCCATACGCCACAATAGCTACCAGTGTAACAATAAGAACAATCCAATCCAGCGCCGTCATGACCAGTATTTTGTGAAGAGATAATAACAAGCGATCTGCAGCGCCAGCATCAGCAATACCACCGCATACCAAAGCGTCCAGTTCGTTTTCTTCATGTTTGTGCTTTTCACCAACTCTTTCTCAGATACTTTATTTGCCCACGCTCAGCATATTCATCAACATTCTGACAGCGCCTTTGTTACCCGCAGGCAATTGACGGAAGAAGGAAAGCGAGGTATAGATATAATGTCCCTTGCCATACTGTGTATATAAAGTCGCCCCGTCCAGCGGCGACTCGCCGGTATCGTTCATACGGAACAGTGTCTGATACCGCTCGTCCCATTCTTCGGGAAAATACAAGCCTCTTTCCTGAACCCATCCCTGAAAATCCTTGTCGGTGATCTTGTTGGGATAATTCAGCAAACGATGGTTGGGCAACAGCATTTCCACTCTGGCATTCTCCTCTGTTACCCTTTTGTTGCGGGAGAGCTTGAACGGGTAAGGTCCAAGGTTGGAAGTCTGCATATCCTGAACCGTATTGTATTGCATTACCAGCGTTCCGCCGTTCTTTACATAATCGAGCAACACCGGCAACCAGTAACGCATTTTCTTCTCAGTATTCGCAGCGCGTACACCTGTGATGATCGCATCATAGCTTTTCAAACGCGAAGCATCTGCCAGATCTGCATCTTTCAGAACATCCACATTGATTCCTGCAAGTCGCAACAGGGTAACTGTATAATCACCTGCACCTTCGATATAACCCACTTTCTTTACTGTTACCTTCCAGTCGTTCCGGATTACCTTCGAAGCCGGCACAGACAGATATTGCAGCGTAGGGATATGATCGTATTGAATCAGTCGCAGCGTTTTATCATAGATCTTGCCATTCGCTTCCAGTTCCATCGTCAGGAAAAATTCATCTTTACCCGCCTGCTTCAATTGTTGAGGAGTAAGGTTGATGGAAATGGATGTATCTCTATCGGAACGTAGGTTGATACCGGTAATGCGGCGAATTTCTTTATTGTCGGCATAAAAGACCAGACTGGCATTATTGATCTCTTTGAATGACCGAAGTCGCACCGAAGTATTCAGACTGCCATCAGGTTTTGTAATTAGCAAGTTGGCAAAAGGTTCGATAGAAACATCAGGAACCGCACGGATTCGTTCTACGATATCGCCACGCACAGGATCGAGTTTTTTATAACTCAGCGGAACATCTACCGGAAATTCCTCTTCTCCAATCTTCAGTTTCACCTTTACGACCAGTGTATTCGGTGTCTCCGGCAAGCCAACCAGACTATCATGCGGAATCGAAAACTGTGCTTCACCGTAATTCAAAATAAGCCAGTAAGGCTGACTGACAGGTTGAGAAGCAGGAATCTGATAGGTTCTTGAAATTGTATAGAGACTGTCTTTCTTAAGCTTGGGAATCAAAAGCAAAGACTCCTGATCGGCTGTATTCTCTGCGGTAACAGAAACTGGTACCGAGGTCCGCGCAATCAATCTGAGCGTATAAGGTACTTGTGAACCTGCTGTTACCTGTGGTATTGTCGTAGTAGCCTCTGCCATGAAACCGCTTGCATGAACAATCGCCTTGTCAAGCTCGCGAAGCTTTTGTGTACGCCAGAAATCATCCTTTACTGTTGCTATTTTCCGGCGAAGTTTTAACAGTGCAGGAAGACTTGCAGACGGCTTGCTAAAGTTGTAATTCTCAAGAATATCTTCGATCTCCTCACCGATTTCCGGTCTTCCGACACGATTCCAGGTGATATCAATTCCGTCAAAAAGCGACTTATTTATTGAATCACCGGCTACGTGTGTGAAATATTCTTTCTGTACGCCCGGCACACTTGGAGTACCTGCTCCCTGGCTGCGGTGTATGCTTCTGCTAATCCCTGCGAGTTCGCCGTAGCCCATACCCAGATGCGGACTATAATGTCCGACATTCATTTTGAATTGTTCTTCAGAAGTGGTGTTGGCACTGCCAAAACGGTATGTGTTCCAGATAATTCGTTTGGGTTGCCATGGTGGATACTGCGCAAAATGTTCGGTGTATTGCAGTTTATCACCCGCCATCTTAAAGGCTTTTTCAGCAAGGATAGCCGATGCTGCATGTTGTCCGTGACCTGCACGGCTATCTGGAGGAAAACGACAGATGACTACATCCGGACGATACATTCTGATAATGCGAACGATATCGTTCGTCAGCAAATATTGATTCCAATGCTTGAAGGTTTCTTCAGAACTTTTGGAGAAACCAAAATCCACCGCCCGGGTAAAAAACTGTTCTGCGCCATCAATCTTTCGTGCTTCCAGTAATTCATGTGTACGAATCAATCCCAAAGCAGCGCCCTGTTCGCTGCCCAGAATGTTTTGTCCGCCATCGCCGCGGGTAAGTGAAAGATAAGCCGTGCGGATATGTTTGTGATTAACCAGCCAGCCCAGCAAACGTGTATTTTCATCGTCGGGATGCGCAGCCAGATAAAGCACTTGTGTCAGGTTGCGAAGTTGTGCTATCTCGTGATAGATTTCTGAAGATGTAGCCGGACGAACCTGTTGTGCACTGCCCGGTACGGCAACGGCAAGCGCTGCCCAAAACAATAGTTTACGGATCATAGACTGCAAGAAAGGTGTAAATATAAAAGTTTGACAGTGGCATGAACTTACTGAAAAAAGAAACGCTCTGAACAACCTATCCAGAGCGTCTCCTCAAAATGACAAACAGATTATTTTTTTGTCATTGCTTTAATGATTTTTTCATTGTTGCGTTTGTATTCCTTTTCATTGGCAGTACCCTTTGCGAGTTCTATAGACTGCGTAGCTGCTGCAATAGCCTCTTCTTTGTTGCCTTGCTTTTGTGCAATCTTCGCTTTCAGGTGGTACATGTAAAAAGCGTTAGGGTTTTGCGCCAGTGCTTTGTTCACATATTCCATTGCCTTATTCAGATCCTGATTAGTCTCGTAATAATAATTGGCTGCCTGGAAATAAGGAATGTTTGGCTTGTTGATGGCTTTGTCGATAGCACCCAGAAGACGCTCTTCATTGTTTGCCTTTACAGGAATGGAAATCTTTGTTTTTTCCCAGGCAAGCTCAATGATGCAGGAATTTAAAGTGATATTGGAAATATTGATGGTAAAGGTTTGTACCGGAGTGCTCAATGTTTCCGATTTCACCATAAAACGGGCAACATCATCTTTCTTATCATAGCCCATGGTGCCCCAGTTGGAAAGTCCTTTATTGAAGATCACTTCCCACTGATCATTAGATGGAATAGTATAGACCGAATACTCGCCGGCTTTTACTTCCTGTCCGGCGATCATTACGTCTTCGCCAAATTTAAACTTGGTAGCAGCGTTTGCACCGGTGCGCCAAACTTCGTTATAAGCAACAATGTCGCCGAATATTTTTCTTCCGCGCATAGAAGGCCGGCTGTAGCTGATTTCAATGTTTGAAGTCGAAAACTCCTGAACGATCTTGCATGACGGACTCAATGCAGGAAGTTTCAGTTCCTGAGCATTTGCAGTGGTCAGTACAGAAGCCGCAAATAATAAAGCGAGTGAAATTTTTTTCATGTCGGTGACGATTTTTAAGAGGCACAAGTTACGAGGAACATTTTTTTATTGAAAGAAGGTTTTAGATTTTCTTTGCTTTCATGAATAAAGTCAACATGGCAATTCAGGTTTTGCCGCTGGGAATAGCGAAGGATAAGGCTTATCAGATCATTGATGAAGCCATAAAGACAATTGATAATTCCGGACTCCAACACATGGTTTGTCCTTTTGAAACGGTGGTTGAAGGAGAATATGAGCAAGTAATGAAGCTCCTCGACAACATACAAAATGCCTGTCGTGATGCAGGAGCAGAAGAAGTGCTCATCAACATGAAACTCCAGCGAAATTTCCATAAAAGTGTAGCGATCAGCGATAAGCTGGGAAAGTATCAATAAGAAGTTGTAGCGACTGGAATTTCCCGTTTAGCGGTTTTGCAACTAATTTCGCCGACCATGAATCGCGCTGAACTAGTATCCGTCATCCGCAGCAAGAAATCGGTATTGTGTGTAGGACTTGATACAGACCTGAAAAAGATACCACAGCATTTGTTGCAGGAGGAAGATCCGGCTTTTGCGTTTAACAAAGCCATCATTGATGCAACAAAAGATTTTACCGTTGCCTATAAGATCAACGCAGCTTTTTACGAGGCTCAGGGAATAAAGGGTTGGACGAGTCTGCAGCGCACATTAGAATATATCCCGAGTGATATCTTCACTATTGCAGATGCCAAGCGCGGTGATATCGGAAATACCTCCGAGCAATACGCAAGAACCTTTTTCTATACTTATCCTTTCGACAGTGTAACGATTGCGCCTTATATGGGTGAAGACAGTGTAAAACCTTTCCTGCAATTTGAAAACAAATGGGCGATCGTTTTGGGACTCACCTCCAATCCCGGCAGCCGCGATTTTCAATTGCAAACCTGTGGTACCGAAATGCTTTATGAGAAAGTGCTGAAAACGGTTGCATCCTGGGGAACACCAGAGAACACCATGTTTGTTATCGGCGCGACTCAAAAGGAACAACTCAGCCATGTAAGGTCTTTGCTTCCCGACCATTTTTTTCTGATTCCCGGTGTGGGAGCGCAGGGCGGTGATGTGCCTACGGTTTGCCAACATGCACTCAATGCCGACGGGGGTATTCTTATCAACGTATCGCGTGCAGTTATCTATGCCGACAGCAGTACGGATTTTGCTACACATGCGCACAACGCGGCAGCCAATTATCAAAAAGAAATGCAGGTTTATTTGTAGCTTCGAAAAACAAACGACTGATAGTGAATGCGATACAAAACTAATTGTCACTATCCGTTCGTGTTGTTAATCGAAACGGTTTATGAATGAAGCACTGCTGCAGTTTATCTGGCAATACAGTCTGTACAATCCAACGCAACTACGAACTACGCAGGGAGAGTTATTGACAGTCGTTTATCCCGGTAAAAGAAATACGAATGCAGGACCGGATTTTGAAGAAGCCAGGATCAGAGTGGGAGATACGTTGCTCGTGGGTAATGTAGAACTGCATGTCCGGAGCAGCGATTGGCAAAAACATCATCATACACAGGATAAAAACTATCAGAACATAATTCTTCATGTCGTATACAGCGACGATGTTCCAATGCAGTCTGCCAACTTTCCCACGCTGGAATTATCTCGTCATATTCCCGGCTACGTAATTGTTCAGTATACCCACCTGATACAAACTACTCAACCTATTGCCTGTGCAAAGTCTCTTTCCCGGGTTAAAGAACTCACCAAAGAAAGCTGGCTCAATAGACTTCTGGCAGAACGCTGGGAACATAAACTTGCCGAATGGGAAACGCTGCTAAAAGAATCTGCCGGAGACTGGCGTAATCTTTTGTACTGGCGGCTCGCTGCCAACTTTGGTTTTAAGGTAAACGCTGCTCCATTTCTTACATTAGCACGATCACTTCCGCTGAACATCCTGGCAAGACACAAGGAAAATTTGTTCCAGATCGAGGCGCTGCTTTTTGGACAGGCAGGAATGCTGGAAGAAAATTTTCAAGATGATTACCCGAATCGTCTGAAACAGGAATATGGCTTTCTCCGTAAAAAATATACGCTACATCCGATTCCTACGCATCTATGGAAGTTTATGCGAATGCGCCCGCCTAATTTCCCGACCATTCGTATTGCTCAGTTTGCCGCGCTGATTCACAAATCAGTACATCTGTTTTCAAAAATTATTGAAACAGCAAATGCAAAAGAACTGAGCGTTTTGCTTCAGGTAACAGCCAGTGAGTACTGGAATAAACATTTCCGTTTCGACGAGTTACAAAAGCGACCTTTTCCCAAAGCATTGGGTGACGACTCTGTCGATAACATCATCATCAATACCATTGCGCCGGTTCAGTTTCTATACGCTTACCATCAGGGGCAAATACAAGACCAGGAACGCGCTATACAACTTTTGTCGTCAATAAGACCTGAAAGTAACCGGATCATACATACCTGGAACGATCAGGGCTGGCAGGTTACCAATGCAGCCGAATCTCAGGCGCTACTGCAATTGTTCAATGCGTATTGTTCCCGGAAAAGATGTCTGGAATGTGCCATCGGACTGGCGATCATTAAATCAAAGCCAGTTGAATGAAATCGTTTTCTTGACTTCGTCCGACAGGCTGCGGTGCACAGGACAGGTAAGTGCCGCCTGTTCCAAAATCTTTTTGTCCTTATCGGAATATTGCTGCCCTTTGGGAAAACGAATATCAATTTTGATTTCTCCAATCTTCCGTGGATTTGCCGTCATAATCTTTTCTACATCACATTCCATTTCTTCTATATCAATTTCGTGAGTTTTGGCAGCAATTCCCATCAGTGTAAACATGCAGGAAGCCAAAGCTGTAGCCACCAGATCGGTAGGGGAGAAACGTTCACCCTTTCCCTGATTATCCAGCGGCGCATCGGTCTCGATCACTGTTCCCGAACGTAAATGCGTTGCAACCGTCCTAAGTTCTCCCTCGTAAACTACTTTTGAAGTCATTGTCTGATTTTCGTTAAAAATACTACAGGTTTGATTTTTGTGCAGCGAAAAGTGTATATTACGTATTGTTTAAGAATGAGCATATACCACAGCAGAAATATGATGTTGCGATATAGCACTGGAATCTTGTTGGCAGCCCTGAGCTTTACGGCAAAGGCACAACAGGTTCAAAACGATTCTGTGAAGCGGAAAACCGTTTATATTGACATAGCGCGGGATCGCAACAAAGTAAAAAAACCGAAACCACTCACCAGGGAGTTTAGCGCAGGCGGTGGATTGAACACCGATGGCTGGAGTCTGCTGGTTAATAAGGGTTGGATTCGCAGCAGCGGAGATCAGGATGGCAATAAATTTTACAATGTCCGCTTTGCCCAGATAGAATTTTCAGAACACAAGCATGTAAAGGAAATCAAGGGTACTAACAATAGCATTGCGCAAACAGCGAACGAAAAACCCAAGCCTTTCATTTACGGTAAGATCAACAATTTTTACGCGCTGAAACTTGGCTACGGACTTCGTAAAATGATCGCCGGCAAGCCAGAACCGGGCACAGTGTCTATTCATTGGGTGTATGCAGGCGGACTTTCTCTGGGTTTGCTGAAGCCATACTACATTGATGCTTATGTGCTGCGCGACAACCCCAGAAGATATTCCCGCGAAAGCATTAAGTATAGCGCCGAAAACGAAGAAGGTTTTATTCGCCAGGAAAATATCATCGGTAGTTCCGGCTGGACCAAAGGCTTAAATGAAACTAAGATCGTTCCGGGCATTCACGCCAAAACCGGTCTGCATTTCGACTTCGCATCCGGCAACAGGACAAAGATGGCACTCGAAGTGGGACTTTCCGGAGAGTTATACACACAGAAAATTGAACTGATGGCAACCCGCAAGGCATATCCCTACCTTGTGAACGGCTACCTCTCGCTGCAATTTGGCAAACGGAAATGATGTCCGTAATTTGCAACCTGTTATGCAGGAACTTCCCGTAATCAATACTGCCGTCGCCAATGGCGAAACCCGTGTAAAGAAGCCCGACTGGCTGCGTGTAAAGCTTCCCATTGGTGAGAGTTACCGTCATGTGCGAAACTTGGTTGACACCCATAAGCTCCATACCATATGCGAAAGTGGCAATTGTCCGAACATGGGCGAATGCTGGGGTGAAGGCACGGCGACGTTTATGATCCTCGGCAATATCTGTACCCGTTCCTGCGGTTTTTGTGCAGTAGCAACCGGACGCCCCGAGCCGGTAGATTGGGACGAACCACAACGCGTTGCGGAAGCAATTTACCTGATGAAGGTAAAACATGCAGTGATTACATCCGTAGATCGCGACGAACTTAAAGACGGAGGTTCCATCATCTGGGCAAATACCATCAAAGCGGTTCGTGCGCTAAATCCTGACACCACACTCGAAACACTCATTCCAGACTTTAAAGGACAGTGGGACAATCTGCAACGCATTATTGATGTCGCTCCTGAAGTAGTATCTCATAACCTCGAAACCGTAGAACGCCTTACGCGTAAGGTGCGTATACAGGCAAAGTATCACCGCAGCCTGGAAGTGATAAGAAGACTGAAAGACGGCGGTATGCGTACCAAGAGCGGTATTATGCTCGGCCTCGGTGAAACCAAAGAGGAAGTGCTGCAAAGTATGCGCGATCTGTACGAGAATGGCTGCGATGTGATTACCCTGGGACAGTATCTTCAACCTACTCAAAAACATTTGCCTGTAGTGCGCTTTGTACATCCCGACGAATTTGCTTTTTATCGTGAAGAAGGCTATAAGATGGGAATAGATTATGTAGAAGCCGGTCCGTTGGTACGTTCATCCTATCACAGCGAGCGCCATGTTATCAAAGGCGAGGGGAGAAGACTGTGGGAAGCCAGCCGTCAGTGAGTTTGTTAGGTGATAATTTTTCCGACATTCCACCAAGAGAGGATTTCTGACATGTTCAAATCATGGTGAGCATATATCGTATCATGCATATTCGGTTACCAAGACATTTACAGCCCTGGCAATATTGCAACTGGCAGAACAGGGTCTTGTGAATCTGGACCGTCCCGTAAAGGACTACTTGCCGGAGTTCGCCTATAGTGAATAGATAACAGTCAGATAAAGGGAGCGTTATCTTCTTCAACCGAACCGGCATGAGCAACGAAAAGTTTCTGGATCGTGTCGACCGTTTCCATATCCGAAACAATGCTTCAAAACAAACCAAAGCCTAAAACACTTTCTTACCGGCTCAACAAAATATTCAGCGGCTTCATACTTTCTATATGATCGGTTACGATCTTGAGAATGGCGACAAATGGAATGAACAAGACCATTCCACTTACACCCCAGATGATTCCTCCTGCCAGTATCGCCACCAAAGTGGCCCAGGTACTTACGTTCAGTTGCATGCCTACCACTTTAGGAAAAATCACATTAGCCTCCAGATATTGCACAAAAACAAATACCCCAATTACGCCCAAAGGATACCAAATGGAGTCTTTTGTTACAAAAGCCACAGAAATAGGTAGCAAGGCACTGATGACGATACCCACATAGGGAATGATCGTCATAAAAGCCGTAATCATCCCAAAAAGTATTGCATGACGAATGCCCAGCGCCAGTAGCCCAAGACTGTTGAGAATGCCAACAATGATATACACCGCTATCATCCCTTTGATATAGTTGAAATAAGTGTTGACCACCTCTTTCAAAATCGCTTCCAGTTGTTGCCTGTATCTTTCTCCGGCCACGACCTGTAGTGCTTTTACAAAGCTGCCACGATTGTATAAAAACAAAGCGGTAAAGATAGGTATCATGAAAAACATGAACAGGGTGGCAATCGTGCTGCTGATGGTGTTTCCCAGTATGGCTCCCGCATTGTTAAACAGGTTTCTGAAACTGGAGTTCAGCCATTCGTCCTGCATGGCAATGGTAATCGAGAAACGTGTATTGATCCAATCCTGTAGAGACGCTATCAAAGGCTTCAACCGGGCGCTGATTTCAGGTACATCTTTCTGAAACATTTGTATTTGTACATACAGCAGAAAAAGCAAAGCTGCACCAAGGATGGTCACTACAGATAAAAGCACACCAATAGAAAAACTTCTGCCTAGTCCCAGATCTTCCATTCGTTTGCATATTGGATAAACCACAATAGCTACCAGCAAACCAAAGAACATCGGAATAAACAGGGTCTTTCCTAAATATAAAATCAGCGAAGCACTCAACACGAGAAGCAGATATTTCAACGTGGTATGAAGACTTGCATTCATTGTGCGCAATGTTAGTGTGTGCCGGATGGTTGGCTGATGACAACCACCAATGATACAAATGATTTTTATCATTACTAAATCTGCTATCTCCTCATCAACTATCGCCCGGCAACTCGCATCATTCCGTCAAAGGGTTATAATGTATCATTATTCCACTAAAATAGAATATTTTACCGTTATTCCATTAAAAGGTTATATTTGTAACTATGAACATTCAATCTGTAATTACCGCTGACATAGTTGCTTCGCGGAGGCTGAAGCCGGAAAAGATGGAAGCAACCTTACAGGAAATCGCTAGGGAAATCGAAAAGGTATTGTTCCGCAGAAAGAAAACATTTGAATTTTACAGAGGCGACAGCTTCCAGGCGCTAATTCCGCCAGAGCTGTCACTTCGGGTAGCCCTTATCTGGAAAGCGGCCATCAGATCGGTACAGGAGAACGGGCTTACCTGGGATATAAGGCTTTCTATCGGTATCGGGAGTGTTGAGCATCACGGCAAAAAAGTTACCACCTCTTCCGGTAAAGCATTTGAATATTCCGGCTTACTGCTCGACAAACTAAAGTCGAAAGAAATGCCAAGGTTGGGGATAAAGACCTTCGACGAAAACTGGAATGCACAATTGGAAGCTGAATGTATTCTTGCAGACACTATCCTTCAGCGCTGGACTCCCATGGGTGCCAAAAGCACTTATTTTGCTCTGCTTTATCAGGAAACACAGGAACAACTAGCCACCCGTCTCAACATCACGCAATCGGCAGTACACAAGCGTCTAATCGCTGCCAACTGGTACGCCATCCGACATTGGGAGCAATATTTTAGCCAACAAGCCTTATCTTTCTCAAAAACGACCTAAAGTGAATTGGCTGCTGGTTGCTCAACTCTTCACCATGCATGTGCTCTGCGATTTTGTGCTGCAGCCTAATATCTGGGTGCGGTCGCGCAACGAAAATCATTTTCGCTCTCCTTACCTATACCTTCATGCCTTTGTCCATCTGGCGGGAGCCATGATCTTTCTGGCTACAAAAGCCTGGTGGCTGGCATTGATAATCGGACTGGGACATCTTTTCTTCGACGGGCTAAAATCTTACCTGAAAAGAAATGATCTGATAGCATTTATCGTAGATCAACTGCTCCATCTGCTGCTCATAGTTTGGGGTGTGGCAGTTGTTTATCAGGTAAATATTATCAATCTGCTTTCTGAACAATTCCAGAGTGAGTCCTTCTGGTGGTATATATTCGGCTACCTTCTAGTTACTGCTTTATTCCCAACTTTCATTTCATTTGCTACACAACAATGGAGAAAAGACATACCATCCGAACGTGAAGTCTTATACAAAGCAGGAAGATGGATCGGTATTATAGAAAGGGTATTGGTACTTAGCTTTGTGCTGATCCATCAGTTCGGAGCCATTGGTTTTCTGCTGGCTGCAAAATCAGTATTTCGCTTTGGCGATCTCCGCGAAAGTCGCGATAAAGGACATACAGAATATGTATTGATTGGAACACTTTTAAGTTTCGGACTTACTATTATTACCGGATTATTGATCAACCGGATCACAAATAACAATTGAACGGAAGAATGAAACCACAACTTTTAGCGCTGTTTTCTGCCTGCTTGCTGGCATCATGCAGCAATCAGAACACTCCAAACGAAACAACATCTTCACAAAATGTCGCTGAGGTAAAGGACTTGCATACGCAGTCGAATGCAGATGTGATTGAGGTGAAACATCTCGATCTGGACATTGCAGTAAATTTCGACCAAAAGAAAATAACTGGCAGTGCCACCTGGACTATCACAAATACTAATCATAAAGACACGCTAAAACTTGACACGCACGATCTGACCATAGACAGCGTGCTAGTGGACGGACAAAAAACAAATTATGTCCTGGGAACGATGATAGAACACCTGGGCAGCGTGCTGTCAATTCCTGTTCAGGAAAATACAAAAAGCGTTTCCGTCTTCTACAAAACAGGCAGCAATCCCCGCGCACTGCAATGGCTTACGCCACAGCAAACACTCGGCAAAACACAGCCATTCCTTTATACTCAATCCGAAAGCATTTATGCCCGTTCATGGATACCTTGTCCCGATGGTCCCGGCATTCGCTTTACTTACAACGCTAGAGTTCAGGTGCCCAAAAAACTTCTGGCACTAATGAGTGCGGAAAATCCACAGCAGATAAATGACAGCGGCATCTATCATTTCAAGATGGATCATCCGATCCCTGCATACCTAATGGCGCTTGCAGTAGGCGACCTGCGGTTCAAAGCGGTTGACGAGCGTACCGGTGTCTATGCAGAGCCCAATATGCTCGACAAGGCTGCTTATGAACTTGCCGATATGGGAAAGATGGTAGAGACCGCCGAAAAGCTTTACGGGCCTTACCGCTGGGGTAGATATGATGTGCTGATTTTGCCTCCCGGCTTCCCAATCGGAGGTATGGAAAATCCGAAACTGACTTTCGCAACTCCTACCATCATCGCAGGCGACAGATCGCTGGTAAACCTTATCGCACACGAACTGGCACACAACTGGAGTGGTAATCTGGTAACAAATGCCACCTGGAATGACTTCTGGCTGAATGAAGGTTTTACGGTGTATTTCGAACGTAGGATATCCGAGGCTATGAATGACAAAAGCTATGCGGATATGCTTTGGGAACTTGGCTATCAGGATCTGGAAGCCGCCGTGGAAGCACTTGGAAAAGACAGCAAGGATACGCATCTGAAACTGGACCTTACCGGTCGCGATCCGGACGACGGACTTACAGATATTGCCTATGAAAAAGGAGCTTTGTTCCTGCGACTGATTGAGAACAATGTAGGTCGTGAACGTTTCGATCAGTTTCTGAGAAATTACTTCGACAAGCACGCGTTTAAAACCATTCACACTGGAGAATTCCTGGCTTACCTCGATCAAAACCTCATAAAAGGCGACAAGGATTTAAGGCAGAAACTCAATATTGATGCCTGGGTTTATGGACCCGGAATTCCTGCCAATGCCCCTCGCGCCGATCAGGAACGCTTTAGCAAGGTGGATACAGAACGCAATCGTTTTCTGCAGGGAACAGCGCCATCAGAACTGGCTACCGGTAACTGGACAACCCACGAATGGCTTCATTTCCTGCGCAAAATGCCAAAACCTTTGCAATCAGAACAAATGAAGGAGCTTGATGATGCTTACCATTTCACTCAAAGTGGCAACAGTGAGATTGCAGACCTGTGGTTTGTAATGTCTGTAGCCGCCGATTACAAACCTGCTTATCCAGCCATGGAACAATTCCTGAGCCAGGTGGGAAGAAGAAAATTCCTTGAGCCATTGTATCATGAGATGATGAAAACAGGTAAACAGGAAATGGGAAAAAGCGTTTATCAGAAATACAGAATGAATTATCACCCTCTGGCACAAATGACGCTGGATAAGCTGGTCTTAAAAGCAGACTAGGGACGGAAGAACGCAGATGATAAGGAATGAACATCAGGGTCATCTGCGTTCTACCTTCTTTTAACTACAGCACTCGTAGGAACTTGTAATGATTCTTTATGTAGTGATTGCAGAAAGCTCCTTTAGAATCGGCTTTCATAAATCTTTCGTAAACGTATCCCGGCACCTTGAAATAATTGTACACAGCCCCACCATGAAATTCAACTTGTAATATCTTTTTTGAAGGCTCGTACCCAATCGACCGGATAGCCTCAGAATCTACCGATGTCCGACTAATGTTCTTTCCTTTACTACTCATGAAGAAGATTGGATTACGCAGATGGTCTTCTCCTGCTTTGCAATCATCCTGCCAACAGGCTCTGTAAAAGCATCATATCCATTTTGCCGAAGAATCTGCTGTACCTCTTCTACGCTGTTTTCTCTTACGGCAATCAGCAATCCCCCATTGGTCTGTGGGTCAGGTAAAAGGTTAAATGCCTCCATTACATTAACGCCACTTTCAAATTTTACCTGCTGATTGTAAGCATTCCAGTTACGATAGGTTGCGTCGGGAATAATCCGTTGGGCAGCATAGTGTCGGGCAGCTTCAAGAACAGGAAGCTTATCGTACAACAATTCAGCCGACAATCCGCTTCCGGAAGCCATTTCATACAAATGACCAAGTACACCAAAACCCGTAATGTCGGTCATAGCAGTAACACCCTCGATCCGGGCAAGTGCAGCGCCTATAGTATTCAGCGTTACCAGCTGATTGATCCACGTATCGTAGTGCTCCGGCTTAAGTTGCTTTCTTTTTTGCGCGGTAGAAAGAATGCCTGCGCCGATGGGCTTGGTGATCAACAGATAATCTCCTTCAACGGCAGTATTATTTCGCTTCAAGTGCTTTATCTGCACTAAACCATTCACTGCAAGTCCGAAAACAGGTTCTTTATTATCTATGCTATGTCCACCCGCAAGTGGGATCTTTGCCTCTGCACAAACAACCCTTGCTCCTTCGATGATCCGTTGTGCCACAGTCGCCGGAAGTGTCTCTACCGGAAACCCTAAAATGGCAACCGCAAGCAAAGGATTTCCTCCCATGGCATAAACATCGCTGATGGCATTTGCCGCAGCAATTTGTCCGAACAAGAAAGGGTCGTCCACAATCGGTGTAAAGAAATCGGTTGTGCTGATCAATGCCTGCTCTTCATCAATCTGATACACGGCTGCGTCATCATTAGCCTCATTTCCTACCAAAAGTTTCTCGTAAAACGGAAGCGTACTGTCTGTCTTCAATATTTCCTGCAATACCGAAGGAGCAATTTTACAGCCGCAGCCTGCTCCATGCGCATAATCAGTGAGTGCTATGTTCGTTTCTGGTTGATTCATATGCCTTCGCAAGTATTTTCTTTGTATTAGTTTTCGGATCAACGACTGCTGCGTCGACTTTACACATTACCGCGTTCAGGTTAGGACGATTCTTAAGTGCCTTTTCATAGTGCTTATCATAGTAGCGAAGCAAAATAGAGAAGCATCCACGAAGATCGTTTTCAAGCAGACAATTAACAGCCGTTTTGGTTTCCAAACCACCAAGCCGCTTCCGAATACGGACAATCGCATTAATCAGTCCTTCTTTGCTATACTTTCCGTACTCCTGTACGATATATTCCAGTCGGTTTTCAAAATCAACCGCCAGAAAATACAAAGGCTTTGTGCGAAAACAGTTCCAAAGTTCTATGGGCATGTTAATATCTCCAATTCGCTGACTTTCATCTTCTATCCAGATATCAGCGTCCTGTGATCTGCGTTTTATTTCAAAAAGCTGGTAGGCAAGTGTATTCTCAAACATTTCGGTAGAAGGCTGTGGAACTTTATCGAGTCCGCCGAAAGCGGATCCTTTATGACAGGCCATAGCTTCCAAATCGATGATCTCATGCCCCTGCACGCTCAATTCGTGCAACACCTGCGTTTTTCCTGAACCGGTATAGCCACCCACAAGACGAAAGGGATAGTCCTTTCGGAACTGAGCAAGCACCCAGTTTCTAAAAGCTTTATAGCCCCCGTCCAGCAATACGACCTCGAAACCATACAGGTTCATCAGCCAGGCGATAGCACCGCTGCGCATTCCGCCGCGCCAGCAATGAATCAGCACGGTCTTTTCCTTTCCGGTCTGCAGGGTAGTTTCAACAAATTCGACCATCTTCCGCATCTTCGGTCCAAAAAAATCCAGTCCTATCTTAATAGCTTCTTCCCTGCTGACCTGCTTATAAGCAGTACCTACAGTCTTCCGTTCTTCGTCGCTGAACAAAGGCAATGACAAAGCACCCGGTATGCACGCGTGATGGTATTCTGCCGGACTTCTAACATCCAGTATAGGATGATGTTGCGCAAGCGACAAAAATTCTTCTACGGAAACCCTGATAATGGACATGCATGTAAAAATACGAGGAGAAAGATTGGGACGAATACAGATATGGAGGTATTTTAAGCCCGGATCAATATAGCTCCGCGCCTCGTCATTTGTATTGCGCCATGTGCAGTTGCTCTTGACAGAAGAAATATTCACGCACATCATTCGACGCAACTACTACCAGGCGGTCTCTTGTATATTTTTCGATCCACTCGCGGTATTGCAATACGCCCTCATTGTCGAGATTGGAACAGGGTTCGTCGAGCAACAGCACCGGAGTATCCGAAAAGATTGCCTGCGCCAGTTTTACCCGCTGTTTCATACCCGAAGAATAATCGGCTATGGGCTTATCGGAGGAAGCCTGCAAACCGGTGAGCGCTATGATATCTGTGATGGATAAACGTGTTTCTTTTTTTGTGTCGTGGGAGGAAAGCGGCTTTTTGAACGTGAAATGAAATTCCAAAAATTCTCTCAAAGTGAGTTCCTCCACGATTTCCATTCCGGGTGCGCAATAGGCGATGTACGGAAATATTTGATTTGCCTCAGTTCTCTTACCATTTACCTCAAAATGCACCTTCCCATTAGAAGGGCTTTGCATTCCGGCTATCAGCCGCAACAGTGTGCTTTTACCGCTTCCGTTGGCACCCAGAATGGCATACGCGCCCGGAGCAGCAAAACTGTAGTTGATATCCTTAAAGATCCAGTGACGCTGAAACTTCTTGCTGATATGCTCAAGCGAGATCTTCATTGAGGCGGCGACTATATCCTTTCATGATGCCGCGTCCTGTTTCACGCACAAAGGTGATGATCTCGTCGCGTTCATCAGAAACGGGAATTTCTGTTTCAATAATGCTCAGTGCTTTCGAAACATTGTAACCGCGAACGAACAGGATACGGTAGATATCGAGAATGTGATTGATCTTATCGAGAGTGAAACCTCTGCGCTTCAACCCAACGGAGTTTACACCTACATAAGAAAGCGGTTCACGGGCAGCTTTAACATAAGGAGGCACATCCTTGCGCACCAGCGAACCTCCGGTAACAAAGGCATGAGACCCGATGCGCACAAACTGCTGCACCGCGGTAAGTCCCGCCAGCACCACATGGTCGCCTATGGTGATATGACCTGCGAGGGTAGTGTTGTTGGAGAAAATACAGTTGTTACCGATCACACAATCATGAGCTATGTGAGAGTAAGCCATGATCAGGCAATTATTCCCGATCGAAGTTTTGTTACGATCTGCTGTACCACGATTGATGGTGACGCATTCACGGATAGTAGTGTTGTCTCCTATAACCGTGAGCGTTTCCTCTCCTTTAAACTTCAAATCCTGAGGAATGGCGGAAATTACAGAGCTTGGGAAAATACGGCAGTTTTTGCCGATCCTGGCACCCTCCATGATGGTGACATTCGATCCGATCCAGGTGCCCTCACCGATCTCTACATTCTTATGAATGGTGGAAAATGGGTCGATCTTTACGTTCGGGCCTATTTTGGCATCCGGATGTATATAAGTCAGAGGGTGGATCATTGTTTGTCTTTACGGATTATTTGTGCTACCAATTCAGCCTCTGTCACAAGTCTGTTACCTACATAGGCCGTGCCTTTCATTTCACAGATACCTCTGCGAATGGGATTCATCAGTTCCAGTTTGAGAATTAATGTATCTCCCGGAGTAACTTTCGATTTAAAGCGACATTTGTCAATCTTGATGAAGTAGGTGTCGTAGTTTTCAGGGTCGCTGTAATTGTTAAGCGCGAGAATGCCACCAGCTTGCGCCAGCGCTTCGATTTGTAACACACCAGGCATCACAGGATTGCCCGGAAAGTGCCCCTGGAAAAAGTGCTCGTTGAAAGTTACGTTCTTAATCCCGACCACATGGCTGTCGCTGAGTTCGATGATTTTATCGACCAGCAGGAAAGGAAATTTATGCGGTAGCGATTTCTCAATCTGCGCAATATCATAAATCGCAGGCTGATTGGGGTCATAATTCGGAATATCAGAAAGATGCTTGTTCTTTTTGATATATTGCTTGATTTTTTTCGCAAATTCCACATTGGACGCATGACCCGGACGGTTGGCAATAATATGCGCCCGAATGGAATGACCTATCAACGCCAAATCGCCGACTACGTCCAGAAGTTTGTGACGTGCCGGTTCGTTAGGAAAATGCAGTTGGATATTGTTGAGAATACCCTCATGCTTTACCTCAATCTTCTGTTTGTTGAATACTTTAGCTAGTCTTTCTAATTCATTAGGGCTAACCACTTTGTCAACCACAACAATTGCATTGCTAACATCACCACCCTTGATCAGATTGTTGTCGAGCAGGTATTCGAGTTCATGCAGAAAGCAGAACGTACGACAGGGTGCAATCTCGTCGCGGAACTCAGAAATATGCTTCAGCGTAGCATGCTGTGTGCCGAGTACAGGCGAGTTGAAATCGATCAGCGTGGTAATCTGGTAGTCGCTCGAAGGAACTGCCAGCATGTCAACATTCTTTACCGGATCGTAATAGTGAATGTTTTGATCGATGGTATAAACAATGCGTTTTGCTTCCTGTTCCTGAACACCGATACTGTCAATAGCCTCAATAAACTCTCGCGCACTCCCATCCATGATCGGTACTTCGGGACCATCTAATTCGATCAGTACATTGTCGACTCCCATTCCCACTAAAGCCGCAAGTGTATGTTCAATAGTACTCACGCGAGCGCCATTGTGTTCAATAGTAGTCCCCCGTGAGGTATCAACAACAAGATCGGCATCAGCTTTTACCACTGGCTTTTCAGGCAGGTCGATGCGTTGAAAGCGAATGCCAAAACCCGGATTAGCGGGTTTCATGGTCATAGTCACTTCCTTTCCTGTATGGAGTCCTACGCCCGAAAGCGTAACGGAACCCTTAAGTGTTTGTTGGTTTTCTGCAGTTTGCTGCACAGTGTCACATTTTTTGATCCTTGCCCCTGTTCCAGGTAACGTAGCTATACTCACTTGTTGACTGAAATGTTTTGATTAACCAAAGCTGTCAGATCCTCAATGGTTTCTTCAAGCTTCAGAAGGCGTTGATGTAATTCGGGCAAATTTCTAAAAATTGCCTGACTTTTCAGAGAACTTTTATAATCGTAGGCAGGGGAGCCTGTAAGTGCAGCATTAGGTGTAGTAACCGATTTCGACAATCCGCTTTGTGCATTGATACGGGTACCATCTGCAATCTGAATATGTCCGACAATCCCTACCTGTCCGCCGATAATACAGTTCTTTCCAACCTTGGTGCTTCCGGAAATTCCTGTCTGGGCTGCGATCACCGTGTTTTCTCCTACCTCCACATTATGTGCTATCTGTATGAGATTGTCGAGTTTTACTCCTTTACGGATACAGGTTGAACCCATCGTAGCCCGGTCGATTGTGGTATTGGCGCCAATCTCCACGTCGTCTTCTATGATCACATTTCCAATCTGAGGCACTTTTTTGTAGGTTCCATCGTTTTGTGGTGCAAATCCAAATCCATCGCCGCCGATCACGGCTCCGCTATGTACCACTACGCGGCTACCTATGGAGCAGCCATCATAAACCTTTACCCCGGCAAAAAGTTTTGAATCTTCATTCACCACAACATTGTCGCCAATGTAACAACCCGGATAGATTCTTACCCTGTCGCCGATGATAACATTATCGCCGATATAGGTGAACGCACCGATATACACGTCTTTACCTATAGAGGCGGTCTTGCTGATATATGAGGGTTGTTCAATGCCATTCTTACCACTGCGGGATATGATCTCGTTATACTTTTCCAGCAAAAACGCGAAACCGCTATAAGCGTCTTTTACGCGGATAAGCGTGGGATTTACTTTCCCTTTTACATCCAGCGAGTCATTGATGATAATGATAGAAGCGTGGGTGGAATATAGATATTCCTCGTATTTGGGATTGGCAATAAAGCTCAAAGAGCCCTCTGAAGCTTCTTCGATTTTGGCCACATGGCTCACTTTTGCCTCGGGGTCTCCTTCTATCTTGCCCTTGATCAGAGTGGCTATTTGTAACGCAGTAAATTGCATGCAGAAAAATGAAATTACAATTTATATTCAGGTTAATGAGGGGTCAGTTTTTCTGGTGTCTTCAAGGTTGTATAAAGCAAATGTAGTTTTTATGTACGGGTCTGGCAAGGGCTTGATTTACCAGTGCATTATCTATTTCTGAGATGTCGCAGGTAGCGCCGTTTTTGAGCGCCACGGTGATCTTCTCATCCTCGGTGTTATAAGTGCTGGTGGAGGTGGTGCCTGTAAAAACAAAATAAGAGGCTTGCTCCTCGTTCAGTTTCAGTTTGCGCATAACGGCAACTGTTTTTTCCTCCGCGAGTTCCTGCAGATCGCCAGAACTGAGGATGGTCTTGTAAAGTTGCCGGTGCGACATCATAGAACATAGCCGAGATAATATCGGGTCGTCCTGGTTTTTCCAGACTTTTATGCTGGCAAGCACATCACTGTCATCTAGTTCACAAAAGACTTCAAGATGAGTAGGGTCTGCGAGAAAGTCTTCAAAACAGAGTTGCCGGTCGAGAAAATAGCTTAGCGACGGAGTGGCAAAAAGCTTTGTTCCCGAACGGGAAAGTTCTTTGGCTCTTTTTAAAATCTTCACTAGTAATTGTTCTGCGCCTAAAACGGCTTTGTGCAGATACACCTGCCAGTACATGAGCCTTCGCGCAATAATGAATTTCTCCACCGAATGAACGGCCTTTTCTTCCACCATCAGTTCATTGTCCTGCACTGTGAGCATCTGGAGTATCCGGTCATAGCCGATCACGCCTTCCGATACTCCTGTGTAGAAACTATCGCGGTTTAGATAATCCATGCGGTCTGTATCAAGCTGGCTGGAAACAAGTTGATGCAGATACTTTCGTGGATAATCGTGGTCGAAAATCCGAATGGCATTTTCAAGCATACCCTTAGTCTCTTGGTTAAGACGCTGCATGATAATCATAGAAAGCTGCTCATGGTTAACGCCTTCTACCAGCGAATGTTCCAGCGCATGAGAGAATGGTCCATGCCCGATATCATGCATAAGGATTGCCAATCTTGCGGCAACACAGTCTTCTTTGGAATGATCAATACCTTTCAGACGAAGTTCGTCGAGCGCCTTTCCCATCAGATGACAAGCGCCCAATGAGTGATGGAAACGTGTGTGTGTAGCCCCGGGATAGACCAGATGTGCCATGCCCATCTGCCTTATTTGCCGCAACCGCTGAAACCACGGATGCCCAATAATTTGCATTAATTCCGGCTCGGGAAATCGAAGAAAACCATATACAGGATCGTTGATGATCTTGCCTTTATAACTCATGGGCAGCAATCGAATCGCAATATTAGAACAAAAGGATGGGATTGGGGTATTCGTTTACCGTTCTATTCCCATTCACTCTCCGGTATCACAGGTACTTGTTCTACCTCCATATTGCCTTCGTTATCGTCTCTGCCGGTAGAACCATAAGGGATGGTCTCCGCACGCTCGAGGCTTACAGGATCGTAGAATTCACAATCTCTGAAACCATCGGGAGCTGTGAATTTGGCATTGCTTTCAATACCAAGCGAATTATCGGAATGAACTTTTTTCATGAAATGAGCCCATATAGGTAGCGCAGCGGCAGAACCTTGTCCCAACGCCTGACTCCGGAAACGAAGCCATCGGTCGTCACAACCTACCCAGGCTCCGGCAAGCAACTGAGGCGTATAGCCAATAAACCATGCATCAGCCTGCTTGTTGGTGGTTCCGGTCTTGCCCGCTACATCGCCAGTCACGCCCAATCCTCTCATGCGTATACCGGTACCATGATCGATTACGCCCTGCATCATTTTTACCATTTTAAAGGCAGTATTGGCGTTGATAAGTTCTTTCCTTTCTGGAACAAAGGTCTTAATGAGGTTGCCATTCTTGTCCTCGATCTTGGTGATGAATACAGGACGAGTATTCATACCTAGTGTAGGAAACATGGTATAAGCCCAAAGCATTTCATACAATGAGATATCAGAAACACCCAATGCTGCAGCAGGTACCTTGTCGAGATTGGCGGAGATACCGGCACGGTGCGCAAAATCTATAAAAGCATTGATGCCAACTTGATTGAGCAGATACAACGCCGCATTGTTGATCGACTTCGCAAGTGCTTTCTTCATGGTTACACTACCATGTTCGGCTCCTCCGGCATTGTAGGGATCAGGTTTAAAACCCGGAAACGACTGCGGAGCAGTTGACACCGTACCGCATGGATCGAAGCCGTTATCAATAGCCAATGTATAGAGTAGGGGTTTGATTGTAGAACCCACCTGCCGCCTGGTATCCATATTGACGTGGTCGTACTGGAAAAATGTATGGTCGATGCCACCCACCCAGGCTTTTACATCGCCGGTAAACGGGTCCATCACCATAAAGCCGGCCTGCAGAAACATTTTCATGTATTTCACCGAGTCAATAGGACTCATCACAGTGTCCATCTCATGTTTTTTATTGTTCCAGGTGAAAACTTTCATCTTTACCGGCTTCGACATTTCCGCCAGAATTTCCTTTTCGTCTTTGTCTTCCTTCAGGCTTTTATAACGATCAGTTTGTTTCAGTGCTTTGAGCAATTCTGTTTTATAAGGATCTTTCTGCCAGATCGTTCCATCGCGATAACCCGCCTGTGCAAAAAACTGCTTCTGCAATTCCTTCATATGCTGCTCCACTGCCTGCTCGGCATAGCGCTGCATCTGGGGATCAATGGTCGTATAAATTTTCAGTCCGTCCTTATAGATATCATATTCACCGTCACTGTCAGGTTTTTCCAAACCTTTCAGAATTTTCTTCACTTCCTGCTCCACTTCCTGTCGGAAATAGGGAGCCATTCCTTCGTGATAATCAAGCTTGTGGTAATCCAGTTTTATCGGTTTCTTCATCAAACGTTCTGCTTCTTCAGAAGCCAGAAAACCGTATTTCACCATCTGTCCGAGCACTACATTCTTACGCTTTGCAGCATTTTCCGGATTACGACGGGGATTGTACAGCGTATTACCTTTCAACATTCCGATCAGCACTGCCGCTTCATCAATTGAAACTTTATCGGGCGTTTTGTTGTAAAAGGTCATCGAGGCATTTTTGATGCCGTACACATTATCGCCAAAAGGAACCGTATTGAGGTACAGCGTAATGATCTCGTTCTTGGTCAGATTTCGTTCAAGTTTTACTGCCAATACCCATTCTTTCAATTTGATAAATGGAAGTGTAAAGACATTGGCATTCCGGCGGGGGAAAAGGTTTTTTGCAAGTTGCTGCGTAAGCGTACTACCACCGCCTTCTTTCCCCAGAAAAACGATTGCACGAAGCACTGCTATCCCATCGATGCCTGAGTGGTCGTAAAAACGTGCATCTTCCGTGGCAAGTAGTGCGTTGAAGATATTAGGTGAAATTTCTTCGTATTTGCTTGTCGACCGATCTTGTATGTAGTAACGTCCCAGTACGGTTCCGTCTGCTGCAAGTACTTCCGACGAAAGTGCACTGCTCGGATTTTCCAGTTCCTTCATAGAAGGCATATATCCCAACAGTCCGAAGTTAATCATGATGATCAGCAGATTGAACACGATGACGCCGATCCAGAACAGACGCCACAGGAACCTTACCGGCCTGCTGCGTTTTGTCTGCTTTTTATGCTCGTGAATATGCTTGATCCTCTTCGTTTCCTTATTTTGAGACATACGCTGCAAATCTAAAAAAATTGGGACAGGGCGTTCGTTAATGTTTACCCCGACAATCCTTATTCATCCTCCCGTGTTGTAAAATAAAAGCTGAACGTCCGTGCAGGATTGACAAAACCTGCAAGTCGGCTACGGGCTTTTATCTGTCCGCGTAGTTT
>Ga0182793_1000244_pt1 | contig 48332 bp, 46 predicted proteins | sample Passage237A_FD_130498 | JGI IMG/M metagenome (GOLD analysis project Ga0182793, IMG submission 130498) | Cellulose adapted compost microbial communities from Newby Island Compost Facility, Milpitas, CA, USA - Passage2 37A (version 2) (version 2) ... | reverse complement strand
TGATGAAAGAGATTGATAAAATTAAAATCATCTAAACCCTACTACAAAATGGATTTTAAGAATTTAGATGAATATTACGAATACCTTGAAAATGACACCAATTTCCAGTATTTAGATTTAAACACCTACAAATACATAACGGCTTTACGAGATAAAATTGAAGATGAAGACACGAAAAAGTTATGTTCGTATGAATTGTTTTTTGCTGACTTTTCCATTGAAGAAGGTAAACATATTCCAAAATTCCAAAGCGGTGTAAATCCTTATCCAACATTAGAGCTATTTGATGATAATTTCGATTACATCAAAACACGGGCAAATAAAGTACAAAACCCAAAATACAAAGCAAAGTACAATCATCTACTTTGGTTAAGTCCACAGAAACACATTGATTTTGCCAAAGAAGCAATTGAAAGTTATTTATTGCTTCTAAAAAATTCTTCGTTTTCAGTTGATGATAATATGCAATGCTTGTCATTTGGCAAGTACTTCAAAAATCTTTTTATCCTTAGCCAAACTGTAAACCACAAAAAAGATGAAATTATTAGTTATTTGGTTTCGCTTTTGGAAAGTGATAAACTAAACGATTTTACAAAATATTCGTTGATGGATTTTATCATTGAAAATGGCAAAAAAATAGATTCTTCAATTACTCAAAAATTCTTCGATTACTCAAAAAACAAGATTTCCGATTTAGACGAAAGGGTTTTAGAAAGTTATTTAAAATTACTTGTAATTCTTAGCCAAAAACTAAAACTTAAGGATGAAATAAATGAATTTCACGAAAAGATAGGCGACTATCACATATCACAACTCGAAAATGAAAAAAACAAAGGTTTTATTGCTCATCATTATTACACAAACGCTTTAGAAGAATATAAAAAGGCTAATAATAAAGAAAAGATTGAACAAACTGCTGTTTTATTAGAGCAAGCGAAAAAGAGCATTGACCTTAAAAAATTTTCATTTGCATTGGAAGATGAGAAATATAATAAGCTTTTAAACCAATGGTGGGATTCTACTAAGGAAAAAACTACTCAATTAATCGAAAACGGAAATGCTAAGGATATCTACGGTTATTTGATTTTAGATAATTTATTACCTAAAGCGGCTGTCTTGAATGAAGAAATAAAACCAGTTATGCTTGATTTAGTTTCAACAATGACATTTGACATTAATAAAAACGTCAGCAAAAATAAATCAGGTGTTATTAATTCCTATTCAATACATATAAATAATTTTTCCATTAATCACATTTGGCTTGTTGTTTTAAAAGGAATTAAAAGTGGTAAAATTTCCTTTGAAAGTTTAATCGATTACTTAAAAAATGATTCTTGGTACGGTCAAGATTTCACTTACATAGATTCAAATAACGAAACTCAAGGTTTTAATTGGATTGAGCTACTTTCACCATCTCTACAAAGCTTTTTTGTTCAAACAGAAATTGATTTAAAAACAAACAGTCATAATCCACAAGGCTACATATTAGCAATAGATAGTTTGGTATTGAAATTTGAAGGACTATTGCGTGAATTCTCAAGAATGATTGGTGCTCAGACAATAGAAATTAAAGACAATGGTACAGAAGAAAGGATTGGTTTCGACAAATTATTAGATAATGAAAAATTAAAGGCATTGATTCCTGAAGATGACATTGCCTTTTTTAAATTTCTTTTCACACCAAGCGGAATGAATTTGAGAAACAATGTTGCTCATTGCTTTTATACAACTAAGAATTACACATCAGCCGTTATGCTATTGCTAATTGTTGCATTATTAAGACTTGGTAATTATGAACTTAAAACGAAAGAAAAAGATGCAAATCAGGCTGACAATCAAAATGACTTAATCACAAAACAATATCAGGGCAAAGAACATTTTCAACCAATTTACCATAAGTTAATGGCTGAAATCCAATCTTTCGGAAAGGACATTGAAATCGCCCCAAAAAAAGCATACTTAAGTTTGAGAAGAAAAAAACAATTTGCAACATTGAGTCCAGCCACCAAAACCCGTTTTGAAATCGGTGTCAACCTGAAAGGACAAGCACCCACCGGAAAATTGGAAGCCGAAAAACCCAACGGAATGTGTTCGCACAAAATCAAGATTTCAAGCATCGAAGAGATTGATACAGAAGTTTTGGAGTGGATAAAAAAGGCGTACGAAAATGCAGGTTAGAGTACTGAATGCTTGATCCAACCTCTTCCCTTTTCTTCGACCAAAGGAGTTTCTGGTTTTTTGTTAATTTAGCTCGGTAGAAAACATTGTCTTTGAAAACCCAAACGGTTTCGATTGATGATTTGATAGTACACCAATTTTAGAAAATAATAAATGAATACACACAATGAAAAACATCCTTTTAAGCATCTTTTTACTGGTTTCGACTTTGATTTCAGCCCAAAATCAAATCAAAGTTGAATACGAATTGACGCCCTATTTCAATCCTGCTGACAAAAGCATGGGAATGTTGAATGTAGTGTTTCTGAATTCCAATTATGAATTGATTGTAGATGAAAATTCGTCTTCCTTTGTCTTTGTAGAGAAAATCAGCAATGAACAACCACGGGGAGAAAGAGTAGCTACCGTACAAATGGGCAGCAGAGGAACAATTTTTAAAAACACAGCCGACAATATATATCTGAAGGAAGCCAAGCTGGGTACAAAAAACTATCTGATTCAGGATTCACTGCGTGTTTTTGACTGGAGCATCAGTAAGGAAACCAAAACCATACTTGGGTTTGAAACCCGAAAAGCAACTGCGGTGTTGGACGATAAATACGGAACTAAAATCACGGCTTGGTATGCGCCCAAACTGAATTTCAAAACCGGTCCCGAAGATTTTTGGGGACTTCCGGGATTGATACTCGAATTGGAATCCGGCTTTGAATACGAAGAAGGCGGAAACGAAGGCAGTATTTACAAAGCATTGTCAGTCGAAGTTCTGAAAGACAAAGTGAAAGTGGAAGCTCCTTCCAAAGGTGAAAAAGTCAGCCGTCAGGAATTCAAGGAACTCGCTGAACAGCAATACAATAAGATGATGGAAATGTATGGCGACGGCGTGGACAAAGATTAAACTTTTGAAAAGTTTCTGAACTTTTCCAATGTTCCCGACAAGCGTTTTCAGTCTTTCAATTCATGTTCCGGACAATCCACCCGCAAATCGGAAACTTCTAATTTTTGGTTGAGAAGTTGACAGAAGTGCGCTCCGTTCTCATCGGTCCGATAATGCCGACACGACATGCACATCCTTTGCACAGTAATGATTTGGGACAGATTCAGATGTCTGATGATGTTGAGCAAACTCAGTAACAAATTTTCTTTGTCGTCCGGATGCAGTTGGTCAATCGGCACTCGGATTTCTTTGGTGAATCCAGCAGTTTTTTCTGCAATTTCTTTGCCCTTTGTTGTCAAATCGATGGTATAACTTCTGGTGTCTTGTAGGTCATGAACTTTACTGATTAATCCCTTGTTTTCGAGGGTTTTCACCGTGTCGCTTATCGTGGCCTTGGTCATATTGAATTCATTGGCCAAATAACTGACTTTTCTTTTTTCATCGCTGTGAAACAACAAAAAAATCAAAAGCTGAACCTGTATCGGACTGAGCGCAAATTCCTTGCTTTCCTGCCATAGCAGTACCCGAAAAGCTTGGGCAATTCTTTCGAGCGAAGCAACAATTTTACTTTCGGTGCTTTGGATTTGCTGGTTTAAATCAAAATCTGATTTCATACAATAGTTTCATCCGATTGCTAAATGCAATTTTCCATTTCATAAATATAATAACCCTTTTGCTTGATTTCAGCTTCCCACTGTGGCCGTACAGTTTCGATATGACAGAAACTGCATTCCTTCGAAGTCAACGGCTGCCCCATCTGGTCTTTGGTTTCGAGATATTCTCTACCATAATTGTGAATCATTTCTTCATCCTTAATTTCTGCCGGCGCAATGATGTCAAAATGCATCACGCTGCCGTCTTTTTTCGTTACATAGGTGTCCCAAACTGCTACTCGCATTTTTATTTATTTTAGAAGATTTGCCTTACAAAGATAGGAGTCCTAACTTTACAAGGCAAATAAAATTAATCAACTTTGTATGGCAATGATAAATTGCCGCTGGCCACAGAATACACTTTATAAACTCCAAGCATGGGCTTGTCTCCACCACCATGTCCTTCTATTTCATCGGTATTGACTTGCATATAGGCAGCCACACCATCATAAGAGAAATCCGTTTTGTTGTTCATTCTATAATCCGGAACTACCACCCGAATCGTGTTTCCATTTGTAATGACTTGAAAACCCGGCGAATCCATATACATCGGCATCCCGGGATTTGTAGGAGGCAAAACCACAGTTTTATCCTTTGGGTCAAATTGTTTGACAGCCAAACCGCCTTCCACCCTTTTGTCTTCGGTCAATACCACCCAATGAGGATGCCAGACAATGCCATCGTTCTCATAATCACCATCGGTGTTTTCATCCCAAAGCGGAGTGTCATCAAAATCTGGATGCGATGTCAAAGCCAGTGCTACAATCCCTTCGGTATCGCCAAATCCAACATCGGTTGGTTTTAGTGTTGTCGGAAAAACATATCCCAATACCGGGGCTCCGTTTAGTTGTCCGGCAGGAACAGGAGTTGTTTGTCCGGCTTTTCCTTTTACCGTAATCTCCCAAATCGTTGCAGCAATCTCCGCAGAGTGCTTTACGCTAACCTTCTGGATTTGAAAATCCTCATTGTCATAGTTGCCACATTTGTCGCAGGCGAAACTTGGAATTGCCAAAAGTGAAATTCCAAGAAAATAAAGTAAATGTTTCATTTTTTGAATTTTTAAAGTTTAAAAAAAATGTTAGAAGCCCTAAAACAAGGTAGGGCTCCTAACATTGTGTGTGAAAAAAATCATCCCTTTACTTCGGCCATAGATGCACCAAAATTGAGATGAAGTACATTTCCTTTGGGGGTCACCAAAGCAGGAACTGACTTTACACCTGCGTTTTCTGCTTCTTGGATTCTGTCTCTCACTTCTCCAATGTGTACGATTTCTACATTTTCAGCACCGATCAAATCAATGATGTCGTGTTCTGCACTGATACAAACGGGGCAGCCGGCGTGATAAAAAACTGATTTTGTCATTTTGTTTATGAATTAAATTTGTGTAGCAATATTGCTTCGGCAAATATAGTTAGTTATCCTAACTAAATCCAAATTAATTCACATTTTTTTTCAGAATAAAAATAATTTCAGTCCATTCAAGCGGGCAAATGCATTTTGCTTTAGGATTTGTATCAGTTTTTTACGAATTCCACTCTGCGGTTTCGGGCTTTGTTTTCAGGACTGTCGTTGGGAACCAAAGGTTTGGAGGAGCCAAAACCTTGGGTTGTGAGCCTGTTTTCATCGATCCCCAAACCGATAATAACAGATTTCACTGTTTCTGCTCTTTGCAAAGACAATTCATCGTTTCTTTGCGTTGAACCATCGCTGTCGGTGTGTCCGCCAATTTCGAATTTCAAATCAGGATTTTCTTTCAAGATTCTGACCATTTCGTTGATGCTTCCCATGGACTCGGGCTTCAGCACTGCTTTGTTCACATCGAACTGAATGCCGTAAGCGATGAATTTTCCGTCTGTAATCAATTTATTATAGGCATCATCGCCACCGGAGGCAATCCGAAAATTCCTAAATAGCACAGGATTTCCTGCACTGATTACTTCTATCTCCATCATGTCTATCCGACTCGTTTCCAATTGATTTGCGACCGCAAGCCGATGTTGGTCCACATAAAGTTTTCCAATATTGTCGTTGACATAGACAGCCACCCGTCGCCAATTGTTTTGTTGGCTATTTTGGGCTTGTTTTGGAAAAACTTTGGCGGCCGTTCCCACCCAATTGTCGTTGTTGTAACATTCAAAAGCATAAAGTGCTTGATCTTCGTCCCCCGAGATACTGGACAAGTTGATTTTCAAAGCTGCTGTGGCATCTCCGCTTCCGGCACGGGATTTCTCACGGAAATACAAATTGATTTCTGACGCACTGGTGTTGCTGCTGCCGTTGGACAGCACTTCAAATTCCACGGTGAACTGCACAGGCAAATAGGAATTTCCCTTGATTTGCGGTGCCATATATACACTTTCTCCGCCCGGTACGAACAGCACTTTTTCATTCTGATAAGTCTGGATTTCAGCATTGCCTGAATTCAATAACATGCGACCGGGGATTTCCGCATCTCGCTCATTCGCCATATCGTAATAATATATAAGTTGGTCGCCCGGTACAAAATCATAGTTTTTGTATGCCTGCAATTCGGACGAAGCCTTTGGATTGTTTTGTGAGGCTTGTGGATTACTTTGTGAGTCTTGCATTTTCTTGTTGCTTTTTTCCTTGGGTTCAATTGCCTTCTCTGCTTCACTGACGACTTTGTCCTCTACTTTGTTTTTTATTCTGTTCAATATTTGCGCTTCTGTTCCGACAAAAAGGAACAACGCAAGAACGCTGATAATTTGCTTACGATTCATGATAGCTGTTTTTAATTAATTCTTGTAAAATTAACGATGCATTCAGCCATAGAATTGTAAAAAAGTCTCAATTCGGATTTTGAGGACTGAAGCCGGAAAATAATTTCACAGTATTCAAATTGCGTTTAAAAAAAACTGTTGGAGTTTCTCCAATAATGTATTTGAAATCGTTGATGAAATGGGATTGGTCAAAATAATTGCCTTCAAAAACCAATTCCTGATAATTGATTGCTTTTTCATTCTGAATCTTTTGCCACAAATAATTCAGCCTTACGATGCGTGCCAGGGTTTTTGGGCTGACACCTGTTCGTTTGATGAATTTCCGCTGCATTGAACTTTTACTTATGGGGCATTCTCGCAGAATTTCACAAAGCGGTGTACTGATGCTCTTTTCAATGATTTTATCATAAAAAAAATCAACCGCATCCGGCTGATAAGGAGTGGATGACAATGCATGGATGAATTCGGTAAAACAAGCACTTCGTTGTTCTGAAGTATTAAGTTTTGACAGTTTTACCCACAAGGGAGCGAAGATTTCTTCCGGAAGTGTGATGCTTCTTTTTCTGACGGGAGACATGTCCACATTGAACAATCGAGAGAAAACAGAAGCCTTGCAACCGATGACAAATGAGTCCATCCTTCCCTGAAACTCCAATACGATGGCTTCGGGTACAATGGGTGCTACAAACATCGGTTCTAAAAGATTGGGAGGTTGTCCAAGGATGACAGGTCGCTGATTGAAATGAAAAACCAGAAAAACACAAGGCCGCGGGATGACTTTGTCAGCCACCGTCGAACCGTTGAATCGGAAAGACTCAAACTGTTGAACCAGCCAGTTGTTCCTTGGGTCGCTATCAAATATTTCTACAGTAGGCATAACAAAATCCTTTAGTGTCGGATTTCACATTTTCTCAATGGCTAAAATAAGCAAATTTGTATTCTGTATTCAATGCCTCGCCAATAAAAATAAACACGATTTGTTAGCGTTCGTTTGTGTTTTTAGAACGGAAGGTTTGATTACGAAATTCTTTCATAAAATTATAAGTAAATAACAAACAATGTATTGATAAAAAAGGATTTGAACTTTGTCAAAGATAGAGTTCAATCAGCCCTTCAGGCGTCTGCAGTCTGATGAATTTTTGGTCTTTATTGACTTCCAAAATCCAGTCATCTACAATAGGTATCAAAATTTCTCTTCCGTTAAAATCAACTTCAAACAAATCTTGAACGCCGCTGTCATTTACATTTTTGATCTGACCGATTTCTCCTTTTCGGCTGTCAATCACTTTGTAACCAATGATTTCGTGATAATAAAATCCGTCTTCGTCCAGTTCAGGCAAACTTTCGAGTGGTAAATAAATGTCTTTGTTGACGAGTTTTACGGCTTCCTCAGCCGAAACATCTTCAAATTTAACCAACAGTTTGTTTTTTGAATGTAAGCCAATGGTCTCAAAGAAAAATGGAACCAGCATTCCGTTTTTATCTATGAATACTGATTCCATATTTTTGTAAATTTCAGGTTCGTCTGTATCGAGATGCAGAATCAAGTTTCCTTTGAAACCGTGAAGTTTTGTGATTTTACCTAAGTAATAACAATCCTCTTTCCGCATCAGACGAATTGAAAATTATTCTTCTGTTTTTTCTTCTTCTGAAGATTCTTCAGCAGCCGGTTCTTCGGCGACTGCTTCTTCTGTGGTTTCTGCTTCAACCACTGTTTCTTCACCAGCTTCTTCAGCCACAGGAGTTTCCTCAGTGGTTTCTGCCGCTGTTTCTTCAGTTGTGGTTTCTTCAGTTGTGGTTTCTTCAGTTACGGCTTCTTCGGTTGTTGTTTCCGCTTCCTCAACTGGAGCTTCTTCCTCAACCGCTACACGGGATTCCGCTTTTTTCTTTTCGGCTTCCAAAGCAGCAGATTTTGCAGTTGCTTTGGCTTGGGCCAAACCTTCTTTTTTGGATTCAATCGCTTTGCTTCTTTCTTCCAGCCATGCGTTGAATCTTTTTTCTGCTTCTTCTTCACTGAAAGCACCTTTGGCCACACCACCCAGCAAGTGCTTTTTCATCAAAGCACCTTTATAAGAAAGTATGTTCCTGACTGTGTTGGTTGGCTCTGCGCCTACCTGAAGCCAGTGGACAGCCCTGTCAAAGTCCAGTTCGATGGTAGCAGGGTTGGTGATGGGATTGTAAATTCCGATTTTTTCGATGAATCGTCCGTCTCTTTTGGCTCTCGAGTCGGCTATCACAATGTGAAAGAAAGGTTTGCCTTTTCTTCCGTGTCTTTGCAATCTGATTTTTGTTGCCATTTTTTATGTATTTGTGGGAACTCTGTCCCGATTATTTACATTTTTGAGGCTGCAAATATAGTGTTTATTTTGGAAATAGAAGTTTTGTGATTGATTTAAATTTAATTCTGACCATCGATTACAAATTATTATTTTGCATGCTCAATGATTGGTTCAAATCAATTTATATTAGGAACTTTTATCCCTGCCTCATTTTTCTGACTGAAGCTGTTATACATCGCCGAGAGAACAGTCTATTAGGACAGAAAATCAATTGTTAAATAAATAAGACAATGTTCGTGGTCGGTTTTTTATAACAAAATAAAAAGCAAGAAAAAATTACCTTTGTGAAATGGACAAACCTCAAATTCTCATTGCCGCACAAGATTTCATTCAACAAAATTTTTACGGTGAAGAAACCGGACACGATTTCTTTCATGTAGAAAGGGTCGTTAAAACCGCCATTAAAATTGCCAAAGAAGAAAAAGTAGATTTATTTTTGGTCGAACTCGCTGCTTGGTTGCATGATGTGGGTGACTACAAATTGCATGACGGAAATGACAAATCCGAGGAAATGATTGCCGTATTTCTCAGTTCACTAAAGATAGATTCAGAATTGATTTCAAAAATCAATGAAATCGTCTCTCAAGTATCGTTCAGCAGAGGGAATTCCACCACTTCAAAAGAAGCTCAAATCGTTCAGGACGCTGACAGACTGGATGCAATGGGTGCCATCGGAATCGCCAGATGCTTTGCATACGGCGGAAAGAAGCAAAGAGAAATATGGAATCCTGAAAACCCCAATATGACCTCGCTCCAACATTTCTACGACAAATTATTGAAATTAAAAGACCTGTTGAATACAACCGCTGCAAAAAAAATGGCAGAAGATAGGCACAAATTTCTCGAAAAATTTCTAAATGAATTTCATAAGGAATGGAATGCCGTATGATCTGTCAATTCAATTGATACAAGCAAATCTGATTTTTGAAAGCTGCAAAATAAGTTTAAAGCTTATATTTGCACGAATTTTCAAAACACCAAATATGAAATGTGGAATTGTCGGCTTGCCAAATGTGGGTAAATCCACCTTGTTCAATTGTCTTTCGAATGCCAAAGCTCAATCGGCCAATTATCCCTTTTGCACCATCGAACCCAATGTAGGAACCGTTTCTGTTCCCGACCCAAGACTCAACAAACTTGAGGAACTCATAAAACCCGAAAGAGTGGTTCCGGCCATCGTTGAAATCGTGGACATAGCCGGACTGGTTAAAGGTGCCAGCAAAGGCGAGGGATTGGGCAATCAGTTCTTGGCAAACATCAGGGAATGCAATGCCATCATCCATGTTCTGAGATGTTTTGACAACGAAAACATTACCCATGTGGACGGTTCCATAGACCCCATCAGAGACAAATCCACTATTGATACCGAATTGCAAATCAAAGACCTTGAAGCCATTGAAAAGCGAATTGAAAAAGCCAGAAAAATGGCCAAAGGCGGCAATAAGGAAGAGGCGGATATCGCTGCAGTTCTCGAAGAGGCCAAAAACTTCTTGGAGCAAGGAAAAAATTTGCGTGAAATGGAAACCGACGAAAAACAAGCTGCCATTCTCGACAGCCTTCACATGCTGACTTTTAAACCCGTACTCTACCTTTGTAATGTGGACGAAGCTTCTGTAAAAAATGGAAATGCATATGTGGATGCAGTACGAGAAACAGTGAAAGACGAGCAGGCAGAAGTGCTGGTACTTGCCGCTCAAATCGAATCTGACATCAATGAACTCGACACTTACGAGGAAAGACAAATTTTTCTGGAGGAACTTGGATTAGAAGAACCGGGTGTCAACCGCCTGATTCGTTCTGCATACAAACTACTGAATCTACAGACCTACTTTACAGCAGGCGTCAAAGAAGTCCGTGCGTGGACCATTCCTCAAGGTGCAACGGCTCCTCAGGCAGCAGGAGTCATTCATACCGATTTTGAAAAAGGCTTCATTCGAGCCGAGGTGATTTCGTACGACAACTTTGTGTTCTACGGTTCCGAAGCCAAAGCCAGAGAAGCCGGAAAATTAAATATCGAAGGGAAATCCTACATCGTCAAAGACGGAGATGTAATGCACTTTTTGTTCAATGTTTAATACAGAAAATATTGGTTTGCGCTTCGCCCCGTAGTGACGATTATTTCAATTTTACAAGAATTTCCAAGGCCTTTTCAAGGGTTTCCTCTTTTTTTGCAAAACAAAACCTGACCAGTTTTTGTTCGGGAGGATTGGCATAAAATGCAGAAACCGGTATCACCGCCACTTTATGTTTTATGGTCAACCATTTGGAAAAATCAAATTCGTTCAGCCCAGAAATTTCCGAATAATCGGCGAGTAGAAAATAACTTCCCTGAGGCTTTATGGCTTTGAATCCGGATTGTGCAAGTCCATCCATGAAAAAATCTCGTTTTTGCTGAAACAATGACGGCAGGGCCAAGTATTCTTCTTTTCTTTTCAGAAATTCAGCCAGTCCATATTGCACCGGAGTGTTCACACAAAAGACATTGAACTGATGAACTTTTCTGAACTCCTTTGTTAGAATTTCAGGTGCCAAGCAGTAACCGACTTTCCATCCGGTAATATGATAAAGCTTACCGAAAGAAGCCACCAGAAAACTTCTTTCCTTCAATTCAGGAAATCGGCTGACACTGAAGTGTTGCCGCCCATCAAAGACAATGTGCTCATAAACCTCATCGCTGAGAATCATAATTTCTGAGTTTCTTACGATTTGAATCAGTTCTTTAAAGTCATCCTCATCCAATACTACAGTTGCAGGATTGTTGGGATTGTTTAGCACAATCAATCGGGTTTTGTGTGAAATCAGTGAACGGACTTCGTTCCAATCAATTCTAAAATCGGGTGCCATGAGCCGAACTGCCCTGACAACCCCTCCGAACAGCTCAATGGCAGGACGGTACAAATCATAGGCCGGCTCAAACACAATCACCTCATCGCCCGGATGTACCACTGCTGCAATGGCCGAAAAAAGCGCTTCCGAACCGCCTGCAGTCACCGTCACTTCAGTGGATGGGTGATAGTTTGCTTGGTGAATTTCATATTGTTTCCGACTGATTTCCTCCCTCAGCTCAGCAATACCGCTCATAGGCGAATAATGGTTCAAGCCCTGTTTCATGGCCAGAGAAACCAGATGCACCAAATCGGGCGAACAATCAAAGTCAGGAAAACCCTGCGATAGATTGATAGCACCATGCTCAGCTGCCAGCTCAGACATCAGCGTAAAAATTGTTGTACCTAAATGAGGTAATTTTGATTTTGGATTCATCGGCTAAAATTAAGCATAAAATCGTTGAAAACCATTTGATAATCATTTATGGGTTGTTTTGCAATGACCATTGAAATTTTCTATTTTTGTGAAATGACAAAAAACTTGATGAAAGACCCTTTTCAAAAGCTTGCAAACAGTTATACTGAAGACAATATTAAAACCCTCGACTGGCGAGAACATATCCGTATGCGCCCGGGAATGTATATCGGGAAACTTGGTGATGGCTCGTCTCAGGACGACGGGATTTATGTTTTGTTAAAAGAGATTATCGACAACTCAATTGACGAATTTGTAATGGGTGCTGGCAAGACGATTGAAATCAATCTGACCGAAAGTGAAGTCATCGTCCGTGATTATGGCCGGGGAATTCCGTTAGGGAAAATGGTAGATGCGGTTTCTAAAATGAATACCGGAGGAAAGTATGATTCAAGAGCGTTCAAAAAATCTGTCGGGCTGAATGGTGTCGGAACCAAGGCGGTGAACGCACTGTCTTCTTATTTCAAAGTACAATCCATCCGTGACAACAAAACAAGGGTGGCCGAATTCTCTTATGGCGAACTGACCATTGAAGAATCCGAAAAAGAAACCACACTAAGGAAAGGTACAAAAATCACCTTTGTACCCGATGGTGAAATTTTTAAAAATTACAAATACCGAAAAGAATATGTGGAGCGAATGCTCAACAATTATGTCTATCTGAATCCAGGGCTGAAAATCATTTTTAATGGTGAGGAATTTTATTCTGAAAACGGTTTGAAGGATTTGCTAAAAGACAATATTGACGAAGACATAGTTTATGACATCATCCATCTAAAAGCTGAAGACATTGAAATCGCCCTCACACACAGCAAAAGCTCGTATTCAGAAACTTATTATTCTTTTGTCAACGGTCAGAACACCACCCAAGGCGGAACTCATCTTAGCGCATTCAAAGAAGCAATTGTAAAAACCATCAGGGATTTTTTTAATAAAAATTATGACCCAAGCGACATCCGCAAATCCATCATCAGCGCAATTGCCATCAAAGTCATAGAACCGGTATTTGAATCACAAACCAAAACCAAACTGGGCTCAACAGACATGGGACCTGACCTGCCGACAGTCAGAACTTTTGTGAATGATTTCATCAAAACAAATCTGGATAATTTCCTACACAAAAACCCAGAAGTAGCGCTGGAACTGGAGAAAAAAATCAAGCAGGCAGAACTGGAAAGAAAAGAACTATCGGGCATCAGAAAACTTGCCAGAGAAAGGGCCAAAAAAGTCAGCCTGCACAACAAAAAACTAAGGGATTGTCGTCAGCATTACAACGACCAAAAATCAGCTGCCAAACTCGATTCCACTATTTTCATCACAGAAGGAGATTCGGCCAGCGGCTCCATCACCAAAAGCCGAAATGTAGAAACCCAAGCAGTGTTCAGCCTGAGAGGGAAACCGCTGAATTCCTATGGGTTGACCAAAAAAATAGTTTACGAAAACGAAGAATTCAATTTGCTCCAAGCAGCTTTAAATATTGAAGACGGACTCGAAGAACTCAGATACAACAATGTGGTCATAGCCACCGATGCCGATGTGGACGGAATGCACATCCGCCTATTGCTCATCACCTTCTTTTTGCAGTTCTTCCCCGACCTTATCCGCGAAGGTCATTTGTATATTTTGCAAACACCGCTGTTCAGAGTACGAAACAAAAAAGAAACACGATACTGCTATACCGAAGAAGAACGGATCAATGCCATCAACGATTTGGGCAAAAACCCTGAAATAACTCGCTTCAAAGGTTTGGGTGAAATCTCACCTGATGAATTTAAAAATTTCATTGGTAAGGACATGCGGCTCGAACCAGTAATGATTGGCAAAGACACAACCATTGAGAGCCTGCTGGAATTCTACATGGGCAAAAACACACCCGACCGACAGGAATTTATCGTAAACAACCTGAGAGTTGAGATTTGATCAAAACCTGAATCAGAATGAGAATAAACAACAAAAGAATTATACCCGTTACCAATATCATATACACATTTCTCCTCTTGGGAATTCTGTGTGGAATACTGTTGATTTTTGTACCCATACCGGCCATCGTCAAACACATCCCGCCCCCAATCAAACCATTTTTTCCCTATCTGACCATATTGTTATTTAGTATGATCATTTTTATCTACAAGAAAACCGGCCCACATCAGTTTGAATACAGCAGCGACGGAGAAACAATTACCATCAGAACCAAAGACCCCTATTGGGTAAAATACTTCCCCAAAAATCAAAGATTGGTAGATTTCCCAAAAAGAAAACTAAAGGGGTTCAAAATAAAAAAAGGACTCTTCCTGAAAAAACTCGACTTGTTTCTCGAAAGCAAAAGAAGCAAAGGAGGCATCAACAGAATCACAATCAACATCAGTTACATCAACAACAGTGAGATTTCTGATTTAAAAAGATCACTTCACAAAGTCATTCAAAAAAACAAAGAAGCAGAAATATCTACGATTATAGAAGAAGAAGAAAGCTATGAACAATCATAACAAGGAAGAAAGCATCAAAAAAATATCGGGGATGTATGAGGACTGGTTCCTCGATTATGCCTCTTATGTAATTCTCGAACGGGCCATTCCGTCCATTTTTGACGGACTCAAACCGGTGCAACGACGCATCATGCATTCGATGCGTGAACTTGAAGACGGTCGTTACAACAAAGTCGCCAACATTGTTGGGAACACCATGAAATATCACCCACACGGTGATATGGCCATCACCGACGCAATGGTACAAATCGGTCAAAAAGAAATGCTGATTGACACACAGGGCAACTGGGGGAATATATTGACAGGAGACGGTGCGGCAGCAGCCCGATACATCGAAGCCAGACTGACGCCTTTTGCACTGGAAGTGGTCTTTAACCCCAAAACCACCGAATGGTTGCCCTCATATGACGGCCGAAACAAGGAACCGGAAAACCTACCCGTCAAATTCCCTCTACTGCTGGCCCAAGGTGTGGAAGGAATTGCTGTCGGACTCTCAACCAAAATTCTTCCACATAATTTTTTAGAACTCATCGATGCTTCCATCGCTTATCTGAAAGATAAGAAATTCAAACTCTTCCCCGATTTCTTGACCGGCGGTTATGTGGATGTAAGCGACTACAATGACGGACAAAGAGGCGGGAGGGTTCGCGTCAGGGCCAAAATTCAACAAGAAGACAAAAATACACTCAAAATCACTGAAATTCCATACGGCACGACCACCGGAAGCCTGATAGATTCAATCATCAAAGCAAACGACAAGGGCAAAATAAAAATCAAAAAAATCGAGGACAATACCGCAAGCAATGTCGAAATTCTCGTTCACCTTGTTCCGGGCATCTCTCCCGACAAAATGATTGATGCGCTCTATGCCTTTACTGATTGCGAAATATCAATTTCTCCAAACGCCTGCGTCATCAATGTCAACAAACCCGAATTCCTGACCGTTACGGAAATTCTGAAAAGCAACACCGATTTCACAGTTGAACTACTCAAAAAAGAACTACAAATTGAACTCAATGAGTTCCAAGAACAATGGCACTTCTCTTCCTTGGAGAGAATCTTTATTGAGAACAGAATTTATCGCGACATTGAGGAAGAAGAAAGCTGGGAAGGCGTCCTCCAAGCCATTGACAAAGGACTCAAACCACATACCACTCATTTGCTGAGAGAAGTAACCGAAGAAGACATAGTTCGACTGACCGAAATCCGCATCAAACGGATTTCTAAATTCGATATGGACAAGGCACAACAATACATTGAATCCTTGGAAGAAAAAATTAAAAAAGTCAAATACCATCTCGAACATCTCACAGAATACGCCATCGACTATTACAAAAATCTGAAAACCAAATACGGAAAAGGAAGAGAAAGAAAAACTGAAATCAGAGTGTTCGACACCATCGATGCCACCAAAGTGGCTGCTGCAAATGTCAAATTCTATGTGGATGCGGCCGAAGGATTCATCGGCACCTCGCTCAAAAAAGACCAATTCCTCTTTGAATGTTCAGACATTGACGACATCATCGTATTCAGAAGAGACGGCAATATGTTGGTCACAAAAGTAGATTCAAAAACCTTTGTGGGAAAGGACATCATCCATGTAGCCGTGTGGAACAAAAACGACAAACGAACAATCTATAACCTGATATACAGAGACGGAAAAAACGGTGCTTCTTATCAGAAAAGATTTGCGGTCACCTCCATCACACGCGACCGTGAATATCCGCTGACCAAAGGAAGCAAAGATTCTGAAGTTCTCTATTTTTCAGCCAATCCAAACGGAGAAGCCGAAGTGGTTCAGGTGTTACTGAAACCTTCAAAAAGACTCAAAAAACTGAAATTCGACATCGACTTTTCTGAATTGGCGGTCAAAGGTCGAAACAGTATCGGGAATCTGGTTTCAAAATATCCTATCAAAAAAATCGAACTCAAAGAAGAAGGAGTTTCCACCCTTGCCCCAAGGAAAATCTGGTTTGATGACACCATAAAAAGACTCAATGCAGATGGCCGTGGAGAATTGTTGGGCGCATTCAAAGGTTCAGACAAAATACTCACCATCAACGACAAAGGGGAAGTCAAACTGACCGATTTTGACTTGAGCAATCGCTATGACGACGAATTGCTCATCATAGAAAAATGGAATCCCCAAAAACCAATTTCCTGCATTTATTATGACGCTGACAAAAATCGGTATTTTGTCAAAAGATTCTTGGCAGAAGACAGTCTCAAACCGCAGCCGTTTTATTTTTCTGAAAATCCAAATTCATTTATTGAATTGGTGACCACACAAAAAATACCGGTGGTGGATTTGATTTTCTCAAAAGTAAAAGGAAACGAACGAGAGCCGGAAACCGTGAATCTGGAAGAATTCATAACGGTCAAAGGTATCAATGCGCAAGGCAATCAATTGACAACACACAAACTCAGACAAATAAATCTCCATCCGCCCACAATAGAACACGAAGAGGAGAAAAACGAGAGTGAACCAACCGACGAATACGAAAACACAGGCGGTGAACAGGCATTGCTGTTCGATTTTGAGGATGAAAAAAATGAAGCCGAACCTGAAAATCAATAAAAATGCTTGATCCGATTACCATCATCATCATCGCCATCACGGTGATTGTCAGCTACAAAGGCTTTGGGGACTATTATTTTTTCGACCGTTTCAAATTTCAACCGGCTCCTATTTTAAAACAGAATCAATACGACCGCTTGCTCACTTCTGGTTTTTTGCATGTGAACACCACTCACCTGCTGTTCAATATGCTTACACTTTATTTTTTTGCATGGTATGTCATTCGTTTTTTTGCGGTTCACACCGGCGGACCTGCCAACGCTTCTGTGGTATTTGCAGTGGTTTATCTCGCAGCCATCATAGGCGGAAATCTACTCTCTCTGTTTTTTCAACGAAACAATTATAATTATTCAGCAGTAGGTGCTTCTGGCGGCGTTTCGGGCATTTTGTTTTCATCGATTGTCATTGACCCGACCCTCGAACTTTATTTGTTTTTTATTCTGCCAATCAAAGGATGGGTTTTTGCCATTGCCTACCTCGGATTTTCGGTGTACGGAATGAAAAAACAATTGGGGAACATTGGCCACGAAGCACATCTGGGCGGCTCTATCATCGGTTTGATTGCGCCAATAATCATTTATCCGGCCATCTATGAACACAATAAAATCTACATCCTCGGAATGCTGATTCCGATTGCGGTTTTATTGGTCATGGCCATCAAAGAAAGAAAATAATCATGTTGAAAGAATTGGCTGAAATACAATATCTTGAAAGAAGACCTAAGGTCAATACCCAAAATCCTAAGTTGATGCTGCTGATACACGGATACGGCAGCAATGAAGAAGATTTGTTCGGTTTTGCTGATGCATTTCCGGATGATTTTCATGTGGTCAGCCTGAGGGCGACTCACACTCTTTCACCGGGAATGTACGCTTGGTACGAAATCAATTTTCTGGACTCCCGCAAATTTAACAACATTCCTCAAGGCATTGAATCCAGAAATAAGTTGGTGAAATTCATCGACGAATTCATTCAAAAAGAAAATTGTGACAAAGAAAATGTATGGATTTGTGGTTTCAGTCAGGGGGCGATTCTGAGTTACTCAATTGCACTAAATTACCCCGAAAAAGTCAAACACATTTCAATTCTTAGCGGCTATCCAGAGAAAGAATTCATTGGAGAAATCAATCATCAAAAAGACTTTTCAAAACTCAACTTTTTCATTTCTCACGGTACAGAAGACCCAGTGATTCCGGTAGAATGGGCAAGAAAGGGAAAGCCGTTGCTCGACAGGTTGAACATCCAATATCAATACAATGAATACTACCAAGGACATGGATTGAATCAACAGAATTACAATGATTTTATGAATTGGGTTCTGACTTCTTGAATCGTCAACATCACACTTATCAGTGGTATTTCAATTACCTTTGCACACTTATGAAAAATACAAAACATATTTTTTTCGACTTGGACAATACGCTTTGGGATTATAGAAAAAACGCAGGAATTGCCATCAGGAAAATCTACGAATCCTTTAGAATTGAAGAAAAATTTGGTTATCATTTTGATGAATTTTACCCTCATTATCATCAGATAAACGAAGATTTGTGGGAAAAATACCGAGACAATAAAATCAGTAGAAAAGAATTACAAGAAAGCAGATTCCCATTGTCATTTCAAGATTTGGGCATTCCCAAACCCGATTTTGCAGTGGATTTTGAGCAACAATTTATGGACGAAATCTCCACAGGACAGTTTTTGGTTAATAATGCAAAGGAAATTCTTGACTACCTCAAAGACAAATACCACATTCACATCATTACCAACGGTTTTGCTCAAACCACTCATTACAAAATCAACAACACCATTCTCAAAGAATATGTAGAAACCGTTGTCACTGCAGAAGGTGCCGGTGTACCCAAGCCCCACCCCATCGCTTTCAGTACCGGAATAGAAAAGTCGGGTGCCGAAATTTCTGAGTCGGTGTACATAGGCGATGACTGGGTTGCCGATATCATAGGTGCCACTCGTTTTGGAATGGAAGCAATTTTCTTCAATCCCTTGTCAGAAAGTCATAAATGGATTGAAAATGTACCTGTCATTGATGACCTGATAGAAATTAAGAATTATTTGTAGAAATCATTTTCTACAAAAACACTTAACTTTGCAGAAGTTTTGGAAAAGAAAACCATCCATGATGTGCTAAAAAAACACGAGTCATCTGATTTCGTGCGGAATGCTTTTGAATTCATCCAAAAAAATCAAGCTGCAAAAATCAATGCAAAAGGACTTTCGGGTTCTTCACTTTCATTTCTTTCAGCGCAAATCAAACTGCTTTCTAATGCACCAATTCTGATTCTGCTCGACGACAAAGAAGAAACCAATTATTTGGTGAATGAACTTGAAAATATGTTTAACCGCGACGAAGTCCTTTTTCTTCCCGATTCCTATCGCAGACCTTATGAAATCGAAAAAACAGACAATGCAAATGTGGTGCTGAGAACCGAAGTACTCAATACTCTGAATGCTGCCAAAAAACCAAGGATCACCGTTACTTATTCTCAAGGTATTTTTGAGAAAGTTGTAACCCGCAAATCATTGAGTAAAAACACCTTCAGGGTTTCAGAAGGCGATTCGGTCGATATTGATTTTCTCAATGAGCTTTTATTTACTTATGAATTCAAAAGGGTGGATTTTGTGTCAGAACCTGGAGAATTCTCCATCCGTGGAGGAATTGTAGATGTGTTTTCCTATTCAGAGGAAAAGCCTTGTCGCATCTCATTTTTCGGCGATGAAGTCGAATCGGTCAGAAAGTTTGACATTGAAAGCCAATTGTCGATTGAGAAAGTTAAAAATTTCACCATCATTCCCAATCTTGAAAATAAATTTACCAGCGACAAACGAGAAAGCTTTTTTGAATACATATCCGACAAAACCATTGTCATCGCCAAAAATCTGAGCGTCATTCAAGCGGCCATTCACAGGAATTTCAGTCTGGCACAAGAAGCCTTTGACAAACTTTCAGGTGAAATTAGCCACACCACACCCAATGAATTGTTTCTGGATGAAAATGAATTCAAAACACAACTCGAAAAATTCGCCGTCATTGAATTTTCACTGAATCCGTATTTTGACCATGGCAAATCAATCGAACTGTTTCAGAAACCGCAGCCTTCGTTCAACAAACAATTTGATTTACTGGCTGAGACATTCGTAGAATCCACAGAAAACGGCTACACCAACTATCTATTTTGTTCAAGCGAAAAGCAAGTGCAAAGATTCAAAGACATTTTTGAAGACCTCGGTAAAGAGGTAAATTTCATTCCGGTCATCGGTGCCATTCATCAAGGTTTTATTGATGAATCATTAAAAATCAATTGTTTCACAGACCATCAGATTTTTGAAAGATACCACAAATACGATCTCAGGAATTCATTTACCAAAAAAGAAGCAATAACGCTCAAAGAACTCACTTCCCTTCAGGTGGGAGATTTTGTGACCCATATTGACCACGGTGTTGGGAAATTTGCCGGGCTGGTCAAAATAGATGTGATGGGGAAAAAGCAGGAAGCCATCAAATTATTTTATCAGAACAACGATATTCTTTATGTCAGTATTCATTCACTCCACAAAATATCGAAATTCAGCGGAAAGGACGGCAAAGAACCCAAAATCAGCCGACTGGGTTCCAATGCGTGGAAGAATCTGAAAGAAAAAACAAAAAGAAAAGTCAAGGAAGTCGCATTTGATTTGATAAAACTCTATGCAAAAAGGAAAGCACAGAAGGGTTTTCAGTTTGCGCCTGACGGGTACCTGCAGAACGAGCTCGAAGCTTCCTTTATTTATGAAGACACTCCCGACCAGCTCAAAGCCACCAACGATGTAAAAACCGACATGGAAAGCGAAAGATCCATGGACCGACTGGTATGCGGAGATGTTGGTTTCGGAAAAACCGAAGTTGCGATTCGTGCAGCATTCAAAGCAGCGGTGAACGGTAAGCAAACCGTGGTTTTGGTACCGACCACCATACTTGCTTTTCAACATTTTCAGACTTTTTCAGAAAGATTAAAAGACATGCCGGTGAGCGTTGAATATCTCAACCGGTTCAGGTCGACAAAAAAGAAAAATGAAATCATCGAAAAACTAAAAAACGGGAAAATCGACATCGTCATCGGCACACATCAACTCGTCAATAAAAATATTATATACAAAGATTTGGGTTTATTGATCATCGATGAAGAACACAAATTCGGAGTGAGTGTCAAAGACAAACTCAAAACACTCAGGGCCAATATTGACACCCTGACGCTGACCGCCACACCGATACCGAGAACCCTACAGTTTTCGTTGATGGCCGCCAGAGATCTTTCAGTCATCAAAACTCCACCACCCAACCGGCAACCCATTGACACCCGAATGATTGGATTCAATGAACAACAAATCAGAGATGCGGTGATGTACGAATTGCAAAGAGGTGGACAAGTGTTTTATATTCACAACCGCATAGAAACACTCAAAGAAGTTTCCGGAATGCTCCAAAGATTGATCCCTGATGCCAAAATCACAATCGGGCATGGACAAATGAACGGTGATGATTTGGAGAGAAATGTTCTCGATTTCATGACCGGCAAATACGACATACTCGTTTCGACTACCATTGTGGAAAACGGTTTGGATGTCCCCAATGCAAATACCATGATTATTGACCAAGCGCAGAATTTTGGATTGGCTGACCTGCACCAAATGCGTGGAAGAGTTGGACGAAGCAACCGCAAAGCATTTTGTTATCTGATAGCTCCACCACTTTCCTCGCTCACCAATGAAGCACGAAAGAGGCTGCAGGCCATCGAACAATTTTCTGATCTCGGGGCGGGTTTCAATATCGCAATGAAAGATTTGGAAATCAGAGGCGCAGGAAATTTGTTGGGTGCTGAACAATCGGGTTTTATATCTGAAATTGGTTTTGATACCTACCAAAAAATTCTGAATGAAGCCATCGAAGAACTAAAAGAATCCGATTTCAAAGATTTGTTTCAGACAGGGAATTCCGAAGACAAAATTTTCGTAAATGAAGTTCAGATTGACACTGACATACAGTTGCTCATACCCGACGATTATGTAAACAATGTGGAAGAAAGACTGATATTGTACACCGATTTGTCGAAGGTAGAAAATGAAGAAGAACTTAAAATTTTTGAAGAAAATCTATTGGATCGCTTCGGCAATTGTCCCGAAGAGGTTGCCAATCTTCTGGAAAGCATGAAATTGAAATGGATGGCAAAAGCACTTGGTTTTGAAAGAATTGTACTCAAAAATGAAAAATTACTGGCTTACTTCATTGCAAAACCGCAGTCAGAATATTTTCAGTCATCCCGTTTTCAGAACATTCTTAATGTGCTTCAGGAAAATCCAAGACTCGCCACATTCAAACAAAAACCTGCCAAATCAAACAACGAAAGCGAAACCTTGCTGCTCAGATTCGAGGAAGTCAAAACGGTTCAGACTGCAATTTCAAAACTCAAAATGCTCGAAGTTGAAAAAGCCGAAAACCTGACCAAAACACATTCTATCTGATTCCTCTGCTTTCAAGCCATTCCCTGTATTTTGCAGCATTTTTCTGATGCTCTGCATAGCTGTTTGTATAGCTGTGATAACCCGGCCGGTCGGGATCGGCACAAAAATAAACATAAGGATGTGGTTCGGGATTCAATACCGCATCAATGGCCGAAAGATTGGGCAGACAAATCGGGGCAGGCGGCAAACCATGCACCTTGTATGTATTGTATTCAGAAGGAGCAGAAAGATGAATGCCGGTCACCCGTTGTATTCTGTGATTGAAACCGTTCTGAAGCTTGTAGGCATATACAGAAGTCGGGTCTGCCTGCAATTTCATTCCTTCGGCCAATCTGTTCAGATAGGCCTGTGCAACCATTGGCTGTTCGTCCGTTTTTGAAGATTCCATCTGTACGATCGAAGCCAGCGTGAAAACCTGAAGCGTACTGAGTCCCATTTCATCCGCTTTTTGCTGTCGTTCTTCCGTCCATACTTTTTGGAATTCTGCATACATTCTTTCCACAAACTGTTCACCGTCTGTCGGCCAGAAAAAATTATAGGTATTCGGAAGAAAATAGATTTTTACGGTTTCGGCATCGAGTACAGGATTTTGTTTTTTGGCATAATCGATAATTGCTTTTACGATTTGGGCAGAATCAGCTTCAATCTTTTTTGAAACTTTTCCGGCCAGATGAAAAATCGTCGGTTCGTTTCCAATCATCAATGGGACTTCTTCCTGGATTCCCAAAATCAAACGATTCAACAATTCCTTGTTGGATTCACTCTTGGACAATTTGTATTTTCCGGCTTTTATTTTTGAAGAATATTCTCTCGAAAGTGCATATGTACGAAATGCATCGGGCTGATTGAGTTTGTCTGACAATGAGTCGAGTACCTCATCCATTCCCGCACCAGTACGGACATACAAAAAACCGTCTTCTTTGATGTCTTTCTTCTGTCCACGGAAATAATTACATGATACCTGCAACAACAGACTGCAAAAAAGCAGCAATATACCCAACTTCTTCATCAGATTTCAATTTCACCATTAAATACTACTTTGGCAGGACCACCCAGTCGGATATTCTCATAGTGTCCGTTGTTTTTTGTGAAGCTGACTTTCAATTCACCTCCCACAGCCAACGCATTCACTTCGTTCACATTGATTCTGCCTGAGTCATATGCTGCAATGGCAGCTGCGGTTATACCGGTTCCGCAAGCAAGGGTTTCGTCCTCAACGCCTCTTTCGTATGTCCTTATTTTTATAGTATTTGGATTGATAATCTGGACAAAATTTACATTTGAACCGGTTTCACAATAGGGAGTACCGTAACGAATCTTTCTTCCTTTGTTTTTTACATCTACTTCATTTACTTCCTCAACAAATTCAATATGATGGGGTGAGCCGGTGTCCAAGAAACAATGCGTAGGATAGATCTCTATTTCACCTACATCACACATACTCAGCGAGATAAATTCATCATTTTCGATAACGGCATGGTGCAATCCGTCAGGCGCGACAAATCGGGTTTCCTTCTCAATCAATCCCAAATCACGGGCAAAACCAACAATACATCTGCCTCCGTTTCCACACATGCTTCCGGGCTTACCGTCTGAATTGAAATAAATCATTCTGAAATCTTCGGAATCATCGTTCTGTAAAAGAATCAACCCATCAGCACCGATGCCAAAATGTCGGTCGCATAATTTTCTGACCAGCGGAATGGAAGCCACAAAGGATTGATTCCGATTGTCGATCATCACAAAATCATTGCCTGCACCTTGGTATTTGGAAAAAGAAATTTTCAAGTTCAAAATTTTAAGCAAATTTAATAAATTCAGCAGAAGCAGTTGCATTAACTACTGCAAATCCGCCTTTCCCATAAAGTTCTTATAATATTTGTTAAAATGCAGTTAAACCACTTGTCAGACTGTATTTATTGGTATTAAATTTGAATTGAAATTTGACAAAAAGCATGAATTTAAAAACAGACTATATGAAAAAATATTTTGGATATTTGATGGTTGGACTCTTTAGTGCAACTTTTGCAATCTTGGGTATGAAATATTTTTCTCCTGCAACCACAGCCGACCAACCGATCATCACAAGTACAGACAATCACAACGGCGCATTTTCATTTGTAGATTATAAAGGCAACTATACTGCAAATGTTCCCGATTTTGTTGCTGCTTCGCAAAAGACCATCAATGCAGTGGTCAGCATCAACAATTTCTCTACCAGATCCAATAATCAAAGGTACATGGATCCTTTTGAATTTTTCTTTGGATTTCCCAATCAGCAAAGAAGTCAGCCCGATCCTGACAAACCGACAGGCATGGGTTCGGGTGTGATTATTTCACCTGATGGTTATGTGGTGACCAACAATCATGTCATTAAAGGCTCAGACAAAATTGAAGTGGTGCTGAACGACCAAAGGTCATACATAGCCGAATTGGTAGGAACCGATCCCAACACCGATATCGCTTTGATGAAAATCGAAGAAAAAGGGCTTCCATACATCAAATTTGTGGATTCAGATGCCATCAATGTGGGCGATTGGGTGCTTGCCGTAGGCAATCCATTTGGCTTGAATTCAACCGTAACGGCCGGCATAGTTTCGGCCAAAGGAAGAAGCATCGATATCCTCAGAAGAAATGCAGCCAATCCGATTGAATCGTTCATACAGACCGATGCGGCAATTAACCCAGGTAACAGCGGAGGTGCACTGGTCAACCCAAATGGGGACTTGGTGGGTATCAATACAGCAATATCATCTCCCACCGGAACATTCTCGGGTTACGGTTTTGCGATACCGTCCAATTTGGTAAAAAAAGTGGTTGAAGACATCAAAGAATACGGCTTGGTACAAAGAGGTTATCTGGGTGTCCAAGCAATGGATTTGAACGATGAGTCCACTGTAAAAGAATACAACCGACAAAACAACACCCAACTGAAAACCCAACAAGGAATTCTGGTGCAGTCACTTAGCGAAAACGGAGGCGCATTGGCAGCCGGTCTTGAGAAAGGAGATATCATTACGGAAATTGACGGTCAGAAAATTACCAGCCTGTCTAAACTCACATTCACCATCGCTAACAAATATCCTGGCGACAAAGTAAATGTTAAAATTTTGAGAGACGGCAAGTATAAAAACTATACCGTTACGCTGAGAGACCAAAGCGGAAATACAAAAAGGCGATCCATCGCCGATTTGACTGTGACAGAAAAACTGGGTGCAGAGTTTGAACCGCTCACCGAAAGACAAAAAATAAGTTTCGGCACAGATTACGGTGTAATGGTCAAAAACATGCAACCGGGAAGCAAACTAAGAGGTATTGGAATCTACAACGGATTTATCATCCTGAAAGTGAACAACAAAGAAGTAAGCAGTCAAAAAGAAATTGAGAAGATACTGAAATCCCATCAAGGAAGAGTATCTATCAGTTATGTGGATTTGGACGGAAGAATTTATACCAGAGGATTCACACTGGAATAGACCCTAAAGTGTTTTCATAGTTTTAGCTTGGCGCAATCTTTTGAGATTGCGCTTTTTTTTATTTATTAATTTCATGACGAAAAGCAGTATCGATCTGCTATTTTCCTGAAACAGAAACTGTATATTTGAAAGTTGAATTCACAGAAAAAATCGTCTATAAAACATCTGTTTCTTCTGTAAATCCATCAGCAACAATGAGAGCTGACAATCAGAGGACTTTTGACTGTGGTTCGACTGATTTTTTAAAATAAATGATTAACTTAGTCAATAAAAATACGAAATATGAGAAAACGCTTTATCCTTTTAATTGATTTTTCAGAGACCTCAAAAAATCTGATTGAATATGGCTGTGACTGGGCAAGTCATATACAGGCCGAAGTACTTTTGCTTCATCAGACACCGGTTCAAATACCGGCATTTACAGATGACAAAGAACGGAATGCGCTGATCAAAAACGCCAATGACCAAGCCGAAGAAAACCTGAGGAAAATCGGCCACGGGATTATTCCACCGATGATTCCGGTGTCTTATTTGGCCACAGAAAAAGATTTGCAGCACACACTGAATGAACTGTTGGAACAATCGTTTGAGAATGTGATTCTGGCCGGATTGAAAAAATACGGATTCATCAAAAAATTCTTTTTGAGAAACACCATTATCCATACCATAGAAAATACACCCAATATTTTGGTGGCCATTCCCAACACACTTTCGGATTATCACCACAAAAATATCTTCGTAGGAATTTCGGACAAATACCAATTGAATCTGTTTGAATTCAACCGATTGCTGAATTTTATAGACAACAAGGAAACACGAATAGTGTTTTTTAATCTGTCCAGACCCGATGATGACACCACCGAAGTTGAGAAAATGCTGAAAGAACACGCCGACATGTTTTCTGAGAACTACAAAACATTCTACGAAATTTATGTGAGTGACAATCCGTCAAAAAACATTCAGAATATAATCAGCGGTAAATCAAACGAACTACTGGTAGTACAAAAAGGTGAGAGGTTACTGACCGACTATTTGTTTAGAAAGTTTCTGATAAACGATTTGGTTTATGATGCCAAAACCCCATTGATTGTACTTCCTTAAACTGAATTTTTCCGGATGAGGAATTTGCTGAAAATTGCTTTGCTACTCGCCTTTGTAATGTCCAACGCACAACAAAAAGGTGGGACCACAGCTCATCTGCTCTTTCAATTGGGTTATGTCAATCTGAACGGAAATTATTTCAAGGCCGGGCCCGAAATTTATCTGGTTCAAACCAACAGCAATCTGATTGATTTGAGTGCGACGGTAAATATGGCTTATTTCAAAAACAAATTTATTGCCGTACCTGAGTTGGGCATCGGTTATCAGTTCAACAGCAAAAAGTTAAGCCCGTACAATGAGTACATTCACGCAACTTTCTATTCGGCCCGAGTCAATGTCTCGCCCTGGAACCTCACGCCCGAAGCCGGTATTTCTATCTTGGGACTCATGGAAGCCAGCGTGGGTTATTCTTTTGAATTCAGCAAACACAAATACACCACATTCAACGGAATCCGGTTCGGATTGATTATCCATATCCCAATGATCGCAGTGTTCAGCTCTCCGGGTTTGAATTGATTTCTATCCCACGAAACTGATTCGGTTAAGGGGATATAAAAATTTACTAAAAACTGATAAATATTAGCGGCTAAATCAAAACAAATCAGTACTTTTGAAGCTCAAAAAAACAAATTAAAAATGAAAAAATTAAGTTATTTCCTATTGGGAATAGGAGCTTTCACATTTGTAGCCTGCGGCGGAAACAAAGACGCAGATACTGTTACTGAAGAACCAGCTGCAACTGAGACCACTGCTACAGAAACAGCTGACGACACAGCCTCTGCAAGTACCATCGTACTCGAAGGCAACGACCAAATGCAATATGACAAAAATGAATTCACTGTACCCGCCGGTGAAATCACCGTAACCATCAAAAATGTAGGTACACTTCCTGCTGAGGCAATGTCTCATGATGTTGTCATCCTGAAACCAGGTTCAGAAGTGAAAGATTTCGGCATGAAAGCAGTTGAGTTGGGAGGTATTGAAAACATCGACGGCGAAATGAAAGACGCCATCATCGGTTATACTGAAATGGCTGGCCCAGGTGAAGAAAAAACTTCAACATTCAATTTGACTGAACCAGGCGTTTATCCTTTCTTCTGCTCTTTCCCGGGGCACTTTGGGGTAATGCAGGGTACTATCACTGTTGAATAATTTTCAGACAAATAAAATTCAAAATCAGTTCCCCTTTGGGAACTGATTTTTTTTGTTTTCTATACAAGCACTACAAAACTCTTTTGTACTTTGATGAATTGTACCTAATTTTAGACCGATGATAGCCGCAAAGAATATTTACAAGAATTTTGACAATCTGGAAGTACTCAAAGGAGTTTCCATTGATGTGAGCGAAGGTGAAATCGTTTCTATCGTCGGTGCGTCGGGTGCCGGGAAAACCACGCTACTACAGATTCTTGGAAGCCTCGAAAAAAGCACTGCGCCCGAAGAGCATTACACTGAAATTCTCATCAAAAAAGTGGACATCACCAAACTCAGCGATGTCAAACTATCAAAATTCAGAAACGAAAACATTGGATTCATTTTTCAATTTCACCAATTGCTGCCCGAATTTACAGCTTTTGAAAATGTTTGTATCCCGGGCTACATTGGCGGTATGAAGAAGAACAAAGTTCACGAGAAAGCAAAAGAACTGCTTGATTTCCTCGGACTCAGTGAGCGACTCCAACACAAGCCTTCGCAGCTTTCGGGTGGAGAACAACAAAGAGTTGCAGTAGCCCGCGCATTGATCAATCAGCCCAGCGTTGTTTTTGCTGATGAACCTTCAGGAAATCTCGACTCAAAAAACGCGGAGGAACTACACCAGTTATTTTTCAGATTGAGGGAGGAATTCGGCCAGACCTTTGTCATCGTTACCCACAACGAAGAACTGGCAGACATGGCCGACAGAAAACTCCAAATGATAGACGGTCGCTTTGAACTCTGACAATGATACTCATTCTGATTTCATGGTTGTATATGCTGTTCATCTCCGTAGGAATGGGCAGTCTGCTCTTTGCCATTGCCAAACCAAAAAACCTGGTTTTTCTAATCTTATCGGGGCTGTTTTTTCAGCTTTTATTGATTCATTTCTGGGGCTTGTTTTTTGCAACTTCAACCGTTTTTTACGCATTCAATTCGGGCTTTTCTGCTTCTTTGATTTTAGTTTACAGAAAAGAAATCAGAATTCTTTTCAAACAGTCTTTCAAGGATTTCCAAAATTGGAGAACTTTTACAAAACTGATTTTTGGTCTCATCGGAATCGCTGCACTGATGCAGTCTTCTGTATCCCCCTATTTGCCTGACAATGAATCCTACTACATCCAAAGCATCCGATGGGTCAACGAATACGGTTTGGTCAAAGGCCTGGCCAATATTCATCCGTTTTTTGGTCAGATGTCCGGCTGGCATCTGTTGCAAAGCAGTTTCAATTTTGGTTTTTGGGTTGATTTTCTGAATGACCTGAACGGTTTTCTGCTGGTGGTGGTTGCCTTTTTTGGTTTTGACAGGCTGAATCATTTCTCCAAAGAAAGAAATCTGCCTGATTTGTTTATCGGATTCATTTTTATCACTTCTATTTTTCTGTTCAGATTTCTGGATGCACCCTCACCCGACCTGCAGGTTTATCTAATTTTCCCACTCATGGTCTGGATATTTATTAATGAATTCGAAAAACCATCCAAAGAATACATCTTCTTGCTCTTTATTTTTGGCCTGCTCCTGGTACTCTCAAAAATTTCTTCTTTTCCGGTTTTGATGTTGCCCATTGTATTGTTGTTCAAAAGCAGGGAGTTCAAAAAAGCATTTCCGATTGTATTTATGCTTTGCATCACTGCTTTGACTGCATTTTGTTCAAAAAATTACATCATCACTGGTTATCTGCTTTATCCGTCCAACTGGCTCGGAGAGCTTGTTAATCCCGATTGGAAAATGCCCGGTCAGCTACAACAACTTTATTATGACTACACACAATTCCACGCATTCAATTCTCCGGAAACCGAATTAGAAGATTTCAAAAATTGGTCACCACTCACCAAATTTCAAAAATGGGTCTTCAGCCCAAAATTGCACGGATTTTTTAATCAACTGATTTTGGCGCTTCTGATTACTTTTCCGCTCTGGATTAGAAAAAACAAAGCATTCTTTTGGATTTACCTCACTGGATTCTGCCAATTTATGATACTGTATTTCACCTCGCCTCAGTACAGATTTTTCTTCCATATTATTCTGGTTTTGGGCTTGATTGTCGTCAGTTTACAAATACAGCAATTCAGACTCAGAAAACTAAAATCATTGTTATTGTTTAGCATTATACTTGTATTTGTACCCCTTACTTTCAACATCAATTTCAAGGCATTTACCAACAACAAATTTATGCGCACCACGACCAAAACCTTCAAGATTTCATATCTTCTGAAACCCCACAAAAATTCACAATACGAATACAAATACAAGGAAATCACCGAAGGGAATTTCAAATACAACTCCCCGGTGAACACTCATTTATGGCTGACTGGCGATGGCCAACTCCCAGCGGTCAATCAACTCATGGTCAATTTCTTCAAAGAGGAAATACAACTCAGACCACAATTGAGAAGCGAACGAATCAAAGACGGATTTATAAGCCTAAAAACCGAAGAATGAAAACCGAAGAGCTCAAAGAATTTCTAAACCAAAAAGTGTTACAATATCACAATGCTGAATTTATTACAAGCGACCCAATTCAGGTGCCACATGCGTATTCGCTCAAGGAAGACATTGAGATTTCTGCTTTTCTGACCGCAACCATGGCTTGGGGAAACCGAAAAATGATTGTATCAAAATCAAAGGAGCTGATGGAAAGAATGGGCAATTCTCCTTTTGAATTTGTGATGGAATATTCCGACACCGATTTCCATAAAATCGAAGGTTTTAAACACCGGACTTTCAACGCAGTAGATGCCGATTTTTTTATTCGTTCGCTCCAGAATATCTACATCAATCATGGTGGGCTTGAATCCGTTTTCAGTTTTTCAAAAACCGACGAAGACAGTTTTAGAGCGATTGAAAATTTCAGGTCGGTTTTTATAGAAACACCACACCAGATGCGTTCCAGAAAACATCTGTCGAGTCCTGCTTCGGGTTCTGCTGCCAAACGGCTGAACATGTTTTTGAGGTGGATGGTGAGGAATTCAGCCGGGGGTGTTGATTTTGGAATTTGGCAAAACATCTCTACCGCACAACTGGTTTGTCCGTTGGATATTCATTCTGGAAATGTAGCACGAAAACTTGGATTGCTCAATAGAAAACCAAACGATTGGAAGGCCGCAACCGAACTAAATACCAAACTCAAAAAAATGGATCCGCTCGATCCGGTCAAATATGATTTTGCTTTGTTTGGGCTGGGCGTTTTTGAAGGCTTTTCAAAACTTTAATACATTTGCAAGATGTCGCTTCTACAGCTTTTTAATTATCTCAGACCCTTTGTCAGGCCTTATCGGTGGATGGTTGCAGGAACTTTGTTTCTGACGCTGATTGGCTCCTTTACGGCCCAAGTCAATGCTTTTATTCTGAAATATACGGTGGACGAAGTCAATGCTCTGGTGGAAGCAGGCAAGGGATTTCAGCAAGGAGCCAACATACTGTTGCTGATTTCTGTGATACTGCTCAGCAAAGAAATCATCAATGTTTTCATCACCTTTGGTCAGAAGTTTTATGGTGAAAAACTAAGAATTTACATCTCCAGGGACCTCGCAAATTCGGTAGTCGAAAAAATCCTTACCTACAGAATGGCGTTTTTTACTGCTACCGACAATGAATCTGGGAAACTTCAGACACGGATTGATTTAGGCATTTCGAGCCTGACAAGGCTGGTACAGAATTTTTTCATCAATATCCTTCCACTCTTCGCCAACTCACTGATTGCACTTATTTTGATGTTCAATGCCAATGTCTGGGTGGGCATGGTAGGGCTCGGCATAGTACCGGTGTACATTTTCATCATTGTAAAACAAGCAAAGCAACTGAGCGGATGGCGTAGAAAAATGCGCAAATACAGGGAATCCAAAAGTCAAGGAATCGTCAATATTATTGAATCAATTACCGTCATCAAATCTTTCAACAGAGAGAAAATTGAAGCCGAGAAACAAAACGACATTCAATATGAAATGACTGAAAATCAACTGCAAACACAAAAAACGGGTTTCCTGTTCAATGGCATCAAGAATTTTGTAGAACAAATCGGTGTTGTCATCATCATCATACTCACTGCTTATCTGGTACTGATTGGTCAAATGAGCATTGGAATGATTATGTTTCACATATTGTTGTTCAACAATGTTACCGCTCCCATCGGTCAGTTGCATAGGATTTTTGATGACATGAACGATGCAGTTATTTATTCTGAAAGTTTCTTCAATGTGCTCAATGCAGATGAGGAAACTGAACGGTCCGGTAATTACAGACCCGATAAAATCCACGGAAAATTTGAATTCAAAAATGTGGATTTCACCTATCCGAACGGTACTCAAGCGCTGTTTGGCGTTAACATGGAAATATTGCCCAACAAAATTTCTGCATTGGTGGGATTGAGCGGTGCCGGAAAAAGCACGGTGATTAATTTGCTCGACAAATTCTATGAACCCACAAAAGGAGAAATCCAGTTGGACGGCGTACCGCTTGAAGAATATGACACCCGATTTTTGAGAAACAACATCGGACTAGTACTCCAAAAAAATCACATTTTCAGTGGCACCATCGAAGAAAACATTCGTTATGGAAATCCTAAAGCTTCACAGAGTGAGGTCATTGAAGCTGCAAAAAAGGCATACATCTATGAGCAGATCATGGATTTGCCTCAGAAATTTGAGAGCAATGCATTGTTACTGTCGGGCGGACAACAACAAAGAATTGCCATCGCCAGAATGTTCTTGAAAGACCCACCTATTATTTTCCTTGACGAACCAACGGCCAGTCTGGATGCCATAGCTACCGAACAAATCAAAAACAGTCTTGATGCCATCAAAAAAGACAGAACGGTCATCATCATTTCTCACAGCATTTCACAAATCATCGATGCCGACAGAATTTATGCGATGGAAAAAGGAAGCGTCATGGAATCCGGTACTCATCAGGAGATTTATGAGCAGAATGGTACTTACAAACAAATCTTCGATGCGATGGCAAAAAGTCTCAACATAGAGAAAATTGCTAAAACTTTTGAGGACGATAAATAGTGGAGTTCAAATTATTTTTGTCTGAAATAAATCTCAATCGGCACACCTTTAAAATCAAAATTCTTTCTCAATTGATTTTCTATAAACCGCTTATAGGGTTCCTTCACATACTGTGGTAGATTGGCGAAAAACGCAAACTGAGGTGTTTGGGTCGGTAGCTGGGTGACATATTTTATCTTGATGTATTTTCCTTTGATAGATGGTGGCGGCGTGGCTTCAATGATGGGCAGCATCAATTCATTAAGTTTACTGGTTTTGATTCTCGATTTTCGGTTTTCATGCACCCTCATAATGGTTTCAACCGTTTTATGCACCCTTTGTTTGGTGAGGGCAGAGATGAAGAGTACCGGAACATCGTTAAAAGGCGCGATTTTTCTTTTGATTTCGGCCTCGTACTCCTTCATCGTTTGCGTTTCTTTTTCAATCAAATCCCATTTATTGACCAGAATAACAATCCCCTTTCGGTTCCTTTGTGCCAAAAACAAAAGATTTAAATCTTGGGCTTCCATTCCTCGGGTAGCGTCAATCATCAGTACACAGACATCGCAATCTTCCACCGAACGGATGGCGCGCATGACCGAATAAAATTCAAGGTCCTCACTCACCTTCCCTTTTTTTCTGATACCCGCAGTATCTATCAACACAAATTCATGACCGAATTTGTTGTACAGCGTTTCAATGGTGTCGCGGGTTGTGCCTGCAATATCGGTGACTATGTTTCTTTCTTCGCCGAGTAGCGCATTGGTCAGCGTGGACTTTCCGGCATTCGGCCGACCCACGATAGTGACCCTGGGCAGCCCTTCAAAATCGTCGCGGTATTCGGAATCGTCAAAATAAGTCACCACCTCGTCAAGCAGCTCTCCGGTGCCGCTGCCAGTCATTGAAGAAACGGTAAATATTTTTTCAAAACCAAGGTTAAAAAACTCATAACTGTCATTTAGATTTTTGTTTGAGTCCACCTTGTTGACCACAAGAAGTACGGGTTTCTCGGTTTTCCTGAGCAGATGGGCCACTTCTTTGTCCATTTCGGTCATCCCGACCTGATTGTCCACCATCATCAGTATCACATTGGCTTCGTCAATGGCCAATTCCACTTGTTTTCTGATTTCAGACTCAAATGTATCGTCAGAGCCGTGAATGTAACCACCTGTATCGATGACAGTGAATTCATGACCGTTCCAATCGCTTTTTCCGTAATGTCGATCGCGGGTTACGCCAGAAATATCATCGACAATCGCCTGTCTTTTTCTGAGCAAACGATTGAATAAAGTGGATTTACCAACATTGGGTCGGCCGACTATGGCTACAATATTTGACATGCTGCAAAGATAATCTTTTTAATAGTTTCTGATTTGTAAATCTGAAAGGCATGCCCAAAAATAAGATGGTTTTATTTGTTTTTCCTCTCCATGAAGCTTCTAAGAACAAGATATAGCAACAGAATGCCCACAGCTCCAATCAAAATCCAATGAAATCCGTAGATTGATTCTCTGATGATGTTTTGCACCTCTTCATTCATTCTTTATTAATTTGGAGTTGACCGAACAAAAATGAATCTTTATTGAAATTCTGAATTCAGGTACCAAATTATGAAATTCTTGCTCAAATTCCTGATTCTTTTTTGGTTTATTGTAATTCTTTTCCATCTGAATTTTAATTTCCCAGTTTCAAAAACCTTTGCTTTTTTAAAGATTCATTTTTATATGGTGTTGAACTTCCTTTGCTTTTTTCTCTTCCATCCATTTTACAATATAGAAACTCCCCGTTTTGGTCACAAGCTTCAATGCAAAATTATACCTTGAAAACGGGTGGAATCTGATATTGTATCTTGTAATTTCAAGCGTCAAATCTTTCATTACGATATCTTGAATGATACCCAGATTGATATGCTTTGGTTTTGAGAATAATTTGTTTCGTTGGATTATAATCAACGACTTTTGATTGATTTCTATTTGGGTCATTCCAAAGGTGTCCCATAGCCAGAAATAAAAAAGCAAAACAAAAAAAATCATTGGAAAAAACATTACCGGTATGGTCAACAACAACGATGGCAAATCTTCTGCCCTCAAAATCCCAAACATGAAAATGATGAGAATCATGAAAGCCAGCAAAATAAAAGCAAACAAGCCAAAAACCGTAAAACGATAATCCGGATGATTTCTTATGATTATTTGCTGATTCAACATGATTTTAGAACAAATGTTAACTCCCAAATATACAAAACCTAAACAACCGATTCGGATTAAAACCCAATATCATAAATTATAGCCTTCAAATCTATCATTTTCATCCTGCTCTGTGTATCTTTGCACTCCAAAATCATTTTCAGAAATGAACAATCCAAAAAGATATACGGTGACCACGGCACTTCCTTATGCCAACGGCCCTATCCACATCGGACATCTGGCCGGCGTGTATGTTCCGGCGGATATTTATGTGCGCTATTTGAGACGAAAAGGAGCAGATGTCATCATGATAGGTGGTTCGGATGAGCATGGAATTCCGATTACCATTCGTGCCAGAAAAGAAGACACAACACCTCAAAAAATTGTGGACAGATACCACGAACTGATCAAAGAAACCATGATGAACTTGGGAATTTCTTTTGATTTTTATGCGCGAACTTCCAGTCCGGTGCATCACCAAAATTCAGCAGAATTCTTCTTGGATTTGTACAACAAAGGAAAATTCATCGAAGAAATTTCCGAGCAATATTACGACCCCGAAGCCAAAGAATTTCTGGCAGACAGATACATCATCGGCGAATGTCCGGTTTGTCATAATGAGAATGCTTATGGCGACCAATGCGAAAACTGCGGCAGCAGCCTTAGCCCGAATGAGTTAATCAATCCGCATTCAGCACTCAGTGGAGCCAAACCGATTTTGAAAACCACCAAAAACTGGTATCTCCCATTGAACGAATACGAAGATTTTCTGAAAGAATGGATTTTGGAAGGCCATAAAAACGATTGGAAACCAAATGTTTACGGTCAGGTGAAATCTTGGATCGATGACGGACTGAAACCAAGAGCGATGACCCGTGATCTGAACTGGGGCGTGAAAGTTCCGCTGCCCGAGGCCGAAGGAAAAGTTTTGTATGTGTGGTTTGACGCACCCATAGGTTATATTTCGGCCACCCAAGAATGGGCCGAAGCAAGTGGCAAAGACTGGAAACCCTATTGGCAGGATGAAAACACAAAACTGGTGCATTTCATCGGGAAGGACAACATCGTTTTTCACTGCATTATTTTTCCGTGTATGCTCAAGGCACACGGGGATTATATTTTGCCGGACAATGTTCCGGCCAATGAATTCATGAATCTCGAAAACGACAAAATTTCAACTTCCAGAAACTGGGCCGTTTGGGCACATGAATATTTAGAAGAATTCCCCGGGCAACAGGATGTATTGCGCTATGTGTTGACAGCCAATTTGCCAGAAAACAAAGACAATAATTTCACTTGGACAGATTTTCAGACCAAAAACAATTCTGAACTCGTTGGGATTTTGGGGAATTTCATCAACCGTGTAATGGTACTGACAGAGAAGTATTTCGATGGTGTCGTTCCCGAAAAAACAATTGCATTTGAGGAATTGAACCAGCTCAAGGATTTTCCGAAAAACATCGCACATTATCTTGAAAAATATGAATTCAGAAATGCGCTTCACGAATACATGAACCTTGCCAGATTGGGCAATCAGTTTCTGCAGATTCAGGAACCCTGGAAAAAACAGGATCAGCCTGAAGAAGTCAAAGGCATCATGTATGCTGCAGTTCAGATTGCTGCAATGTTGGCCCAGCTGAGCGAACCTTTTCTTCCGTTTACAGCTGAAAAACTGTGCAAAATGTTCGATATGAAGTTGAAAAACTGGAATGAGTTGGAAACTTCAGCGGAGATTCTTCCGGCCCTTCATCGGTTCAACAAATCAGAATTGGTTTTCTCAAAAATTGAAGACAAAACCATTGAAGCACAAATTCAAAAATTACAAAACACAAAAACCAAAAACAATATGACCAATCCCAATGCAGAACCGCAAAAGTCTGAAATTACTTTTGAGGATTTCACCAAAATCGATATGCGTATAGGAACAATTCTGGAAGCAGTGAGAGTGGAAAATGCTGACAAATTGCTCAAAATGAAAGTCGATACCGGCATTGATGTGCGAACCATCGTTTCTGGGATTGCACAGAGTTTTTCGCCCGAAGAATTGATTGGAAAACAAGTAACGGTATTGGTCAATCTGGCACCAAGGAAAATCAGGGGAATCGAGAGTCAGGGCATGTTGCTGTTGACCGATAAGGAAGACGGCAAGTTGAGCTTTTTGGTTCCTGAAGAAAAAACTGCAAACGGTTCAATGATTAGCTAAAAATTGACATTTTCGGTCGATAATGTCTTTCTCTAAAATTTCTAATGTTAAATAAGTATCCTGTCCGCTAATTAGATTTTATATTGACTAAGTTCGCCTAAATTTTTTAAAACAATGGAACTGATTGATTTTATTCTTCATATTGATGCTCATCTGGCTGATTTCATCCGCGATTATGGTTACTGGGTTTACGGCATTTTGTTTCTGATAATTTTTGTAGAAACCGGCTTGGTAGTCATGCCTTTTCTGCCCGGAGATTCATTGCTTTTTGCAGCAGGAATGCTTGCAGCTCAGCCCAATGAACTCAATGTTTGGATAGTGATTGGTCTCTTGCTGATAGCAGCCATAGCGGGCGATTCGGTCAATTATTCCATCGGGAATCGCTTTGGAATGAAAGTTACGAAAGTCAAGATTTTCGGAAAACAATTCGTGCAGCAAGCACATATTGACAAAACCCATGATTTTTATGAAAAATATGGCAGCAAAACCATAGTAATTGCCCGTTTTGTACCCATTGTCAGAACATTGGCTCCCTTTGTGGCCGGTATCGGACGAATGAGTTACAAAACTTTTATCACCTACAATGTGGTAGGCGCCATTTTATGGGTGGTAGGAATCACATTGGTCGGGTACTTTTTGGGCAATATTCCGATTGTTAAAGACAATTTCTCAAAAGTAGTGATTGGCATTATTCTGGTTTCTCTTTTGCCGATTGTGATTGAAATGATCAAAGCAAGGAAGTCAAAAAGAAAAGAGGCTGAATAAAACCATGTATTTCTAAAAGCATATTATAATTGTGGACAAATTTAAGAATAATGAAAAAATCTTTATTTCTTCTTTTGGTCGTGGTTTCATTTTTGGCTTTTGGGCAGTCAGAGGATTCAAACAAAAATTTTCAGACAAAGGAAGTTACGGCTATGGCGGTCTTTCCGGGTTGTGAGAATTTCTCCCCAACTTCTCAAAAAACAGAACTGATGAGTTGTATGTCGAACAAACTCAGAGAAAAACTAACAGAAAAACTTGGTAATTTTTCCAATATAATGGAGGATTTCAATGTGAATACGGCTAATTGCGGAATCAGTTTTGTAATTGACAAAAAAGGAAAAATCAGAAACATCAAATTACTTGAAAACAAAAAGAATAATTATATTGATTTATTACTCGGAATCGGTGCAGAGGAATCATTCAAACAATTTTCAAAACAACTGCCGCCAATCAAACCCACCAAATCCGATCAACAAGAAGTCAATCTTGTTTTTGTTTTACCTGTCACCTTTTATATAGACTATCTAGAAAAACCAATTCCACATAGCAAACTGGATTTTACAGAAATCGTTGTTTACACTTTAAAATCAACTGATAAACTTTTCGAAATCAGAATAGACAATCAGACCAAAGCCTATAAAGTTTATGAAATTTTTAAAAAAAATCTACGCTGTTAGCTCAGTACAATACACTTGAAGAGATCAGTCAGATTGAGCCATACAAGACCCTTTTTGCGGCATCGGGAAAGAAACTGCTGGTAACCGAAAAAAAGGAGGACGGACAAGTGTACAGGATTTATACCCATACTGATAATCCTGATAAGGTTTATCTCTACAAAGTTGATGGTAAGTCTGAGAAACTTGAAGGCTCATTTCCGGGATCTTTCTTTTCGTTGAAAAGACAAACGGCTTGGCTTCTCAAATAATTTAACAATGCAAAATTGGCCAAAACATTCAGGAAACAACTATCTTTAGAACCGTTTATGAAGCAGTTTTATTTATTCGTTCTGGTTTTGTTTGCCGGGATTGCATTTCCGCAGCAACAACCATTGTATATGAGTGCTGAGGTTGATGAGATGCCGGTCTTTCCGGGTTGTGAACACATCAAAGCAAGTCGAAAAAAGAAAATGAATGAATGCCTGGCAGGAAGGGTCACCGAACTGCTGAACGAAAAAATGGGTCGAATCGACGAAACCATGACGCAATACGGTATCAGCAAAGCATCAGCAGTCATTCAGTTTATCATCACCAAAGAAGGTGTCATGTTAAATTTTTCGGAACTCAAAGGGAGCAATCCCATACTGTCACAATCAACCATCACAGCACTGGACGAAATCTCTATGGAGATTCTTCCCATCATACCGGCAAAACTCAAAAAGGGAGAAAAAGTCAATCTTTTGTATCATATGCCGATAACTTATGAATCTGATGAGGAAGAAATGATGGAAGAAACCTATGAATTTCCGGTAGATGAAATCGTTTTGTTCACGATGAAAAACAATGACGCAAAATATGAGGTCAGGCTTTTTCAAAATCAGTTCATTAAAATATACGAAATCAATGAACGGGGCGAAACTTATTTAGGCAGATTCTTGAGTATGGGCGAAGTAGAACGATCTGAACCCTACAAATCAATGATAGAAAACGAACGGAAAGCAGAGAGAATTCTGGTCTCAGCTGGGAGTCTCAGCGATGAATACTATGAAATCTATATCTACAACCTGTTTCAGCAAGACAAAAAGAATCATCCAATATATGTAAAAGTAGAAAAACTCGAAGAGGGCAAAAGAATACCGGTACAAACCTTTGAAAAAGAAATAGATTTCAACCGCTCCATCTATGCACCGTTGATATACAGAGAATAATCTCAACTTCTATTATAATTCAACTCAATTATTAGATGAATTTACCGAGAAATATCATCTGACTATATTTTTTTGACTCCACATTTCTAATTACTTTTGCGACTCAAAAATCAGTGAAAAATGGCAGGAAAAATTACACTTACAATGATCAAACCCGATGCTGTGAAAAATGGACACATCGGAAATATTCTGGCGGACATCAACAATGCGGGTTTCAAAATCAAAGCGATGAAACTGACCCAACTTTCGGTCACAGACGCACAAAATTTTTATTCAGTTCACAAAGAAAGACCTTTCTTCAATGACTTGGTTGAATTCATGACTTCAGGTCCTATTGTAGCAGCCGTTCTTGAAAAAGAAAATGCCATCGAGGATTTCAGAAAACTCATCGGTGCAACCAATCCGCAGGAAGCAGCCGAAGGAACCATCCGTAAAAAATATGCAGTTTCCATCGACGCCAACGCAATCCACGGTTCTGACAGCGATGAAAACGCTCAAATAGAAGCTGCTTTTCATTTCTCTGGAAGAGAATTTTACAATTATTAATTATATTCGTTTTAATCGTTAAACCAACCGTTGCCACAAGCAACGGTTTTTTTATGGTACTTGTATAATAAAATTTGCCGAAAGTCATATTTTTCTTAATTTCGGACATTAATCATGGAAAAAACAAGATGTGCTTGGTCTGGCAAAGAAGAAATCTATGTCCGTTACCACGATGAAGAATGGGGCGTACCGGTCAGAGACGACCATAAGCAATTCGAATTCCTGACATTGGAAGGCTTTCAGGCTGGACTCAGTTGGATGACCATACTAAAGAAAAGAGAGAATTTCAGAAAAGCTTTTGACAATTTTGACTACAAAAAAATAGCTTCGTACAATGAAGACAAGATTCATTCGTTATTAATGGACAAAGGAATCATCCGCAACAAATTAAAAATAAGAGCAACGGTGAACAATGCTGCCGCTTTCATCGAAATTCAAAAGGAATTCGGCTCTTTTTGCGATTATATTTGGGGGTTTGTGGAAAACAAAACCGTGGACGGCAAAAGAAAAAAAATGGAAGAGATACCAAACCGTACCGAATTATCAGACAGAATCAGCAATGACCTGAAGAAAAGGGGATTCAAATTTGTAGGAAGCGTAGTGGTATATTCGCACCTACAGGCTACAGGTATCATCAACGATCATTTGTGTGATTGTTTCAGGTATTCTGAAATCAAGAAAGCAACCAATTGAAAAAAAAACATCAATTATAATGTATAAAATTGTTAATTAATATGAAAAAAATAAAATCAATGGCACTGGCTGTAATTTTCTCAGTTGCAGCACTCAGTTTTTATCAATGCACCAATGATGAAAGTTTGTTCAGAGGATTCGAATTGGAACCCGACTACAATACCTTGCAGGAAGTGCATGACTTGATGACACAGAATGACACCATCTATTTTACAGTGAGTGACACTGAAATTGACAATGATTTCAACACACCTCAGGGCATTCGACTTCACTTCCCTGCCGCATCAATCACTACCGGACCGGGTGCAGAATTGACACTGCCCTGCCAAATCAAGTTCATTGAAATATTCAAAAGAGGTGACATTGTCCGCCACAATATGCAGACATTCACCAATCAAACCCCCTTGGTATCAGGTGGTATCTTCTGGATTAAAGGATTTGACTCCAACGGAAATGAATTGCTCTTCAACGGAGCCACAGCCTATATTCCACTGTTGACTGATGTGGATGGATACGAAGAAAACATGAACCACTTTTCAGGAGCTACCCAAACCACTCCTTCGGGACTGGTCAACTCGTGGATGGCTTCTACAGGCAGCATAACTTTCGACCCAGCAGCCGGTACGAATGGTGAATTTATTATGGATCAATTCGTTTCTGGTTGGAATTCTTCACAGTCGCCCTACGATTTTGAACTACTCACAGAAGAGCCCACCCAGTTTTCAGTTCAGGTGACCAATGCTACCGGTTTTGACAAAACAGAAGTCTTCTTTGCCAACAATGACTTCACTGAAGTAGCCGCACTGACTTCTGTAGAAGGCGGAGGAGAAAGCATTTCTACCTTCAGCGGAAGCATAGCAAAAGGTGCCACAGGCAAACTGGTTGCAGTGGCTTTGATTGAAGGCAAACTTCATTTTGGTTCACAAGATATTACTGTAAATGGCGACGATTTATTCAGCATGAGCGTTTCCATGGGCGAACCTGTAGAACTTGCTGCTTTGTTGAGTTCCATCAATTGATTCAACACAAAACAATATTCCAAAATCCCGGTTGCAACACAACTTCCGGGATTTTTTTATTACAAACCAAACCCTCAATCAAAATTGATTGATTCATAAATAAAGCTTAACTTCGCAGCACAAACCGAAAGGGGTGCTTCCTTCAGGAGGCTGAGATTATACCCGAAGAACCTGGGCAGGTAATGCTGCCAAGGGAATTTCAACAAAATTCCCTGTTCATATTGGCCCAAATGTCACACCAGACAAATGGTTTTAATGGTGAACAGAGAGTGATAAAAGGGATAATCCACCTTTCATTTAAAAATTATTTAAAATGAAATGTAGGATTTTTTTATTGGGGCTTGTTTGCACAAGCCTAATGAATGCGCAACAAACAGAAACAGCCGACACCTTGGCAATTCAACTCGGTACTGCCGAAATTATTCAAAAATTACCAGTTACCACCGAAAAACTTGGCAAACAACAACTCAACCAACGAAATCTGGGACAGGACATCACCAGCCTCATCGGGAATCAGACTTCGGTCGTGGTAACCAGCGACGCAGGTGCTGGGATTGGTTATTCATCTGTCCGCATCAGAGGAGTGGCACAAGACCACATCAACATTACAATGAACGGAGTTCCACTCAACGACCCCGAATCTCAGAATGTTTTTTGGGTCAATATGCCCGATATGGCTTCAAGTGCTTCTTCGGTGCTGATCCAAAGAGGCGTGGGAACTTCTGCTTCGGGTACGGCTGCATTCGGAGCTGCCATCAACATTGAATCAGAACAACCTTCTGCCGTTTCTTTTATCGAAGGCTCGATTTCGGGCGGTAGTTTCAACACTCAAAAATATTCGTTGAAAGGGGGGGCGGGAAACCTACTGAACGGAAAATTAAGGATGAATATAAATGCTTCTGTCATTCAATCCGACGGATACATCGACAGGGCATTCAGTGATTTGTATTCATTTGGCATCAATGCCCGATACAAAACAGGAAGTAACACCACTTTTACTTATTGGAATTTCAACGGAAACGAAAAAACCTATCAGGCTTGGAATGGAATTGACGGCGAAATGTTGAAAACCAACAGGAGGTTCAATCCGGCAGGTGCAATATACGATGATGACGGAAACATCGTTGATTATTATAAAAATGAAACCGACAACTACCGTCAAAGCCACCATCATCTCGGCTGGCAACAGAATTACGGAAAAGGTTGGAAATCATCCACAACCCTATATTACACAAGAGGAAAAGGATATTATGAAAATTACAAACAAAACGCCAAACTCTATCAATACAAAATTGAATCAGAAACCGAAAGGGCCGATCTCATCAGACAAAAGTGGCTGGACAATCATTTGTACGGTTTGAACTTTAATTTTGAAAATCAAAGATTAGGAAATGTTAAATTATTCAGTGGATTCGCTTTGAATCAGTACACCAACAAACATTACGGAAAAGTCATCTGGCTCGAAAATCAACCGAATTGGAATCCTGATTTTGAGTTTTATAGAAATCATTCAGACAAAAGTGAGTTCTCAGTTTATTCAAAAGCAATATGGCAGCTGAATCGTTTTGAAATATTCGGCGATCTGCAGTACCGTTATGTCAGCTACAAAACCCGGGCTGCCGAGAATGGTGAGAATGAATACGAAGATTTTTTTCCGTTCGAAGACAAATTAAATTTTGTGAATCCAAAAATCGGTTTGAATTACAATCTGAATACAAGGCAAACTTTGTATTTCTATTACGGCATGTCTCACAGAGAACCGATTCGTTCTGATTATATCGACAACGGAAGAAAGCTGGACCCGGAAACTCTGCATGATTTTGAATTAGGATACAAAAAATCAGGCAGACTGAAACTCAATGCCAATCTTTTTTATATGTACTATCTCGACCAATTGGTGGCAACCGGACAGCTCAATGACACCGGAAATTACATCAGAACCAACAGCGGAAAGAGTTTCAGAACTGGCATTGAACTAAGTTTTGGTTATGAAATCTTAGAATCCAAATTGGATTTGTACGGCAATCTCAGCCGAAACATCAGTAAAAATATGGATTATTCTGAAATTGCATATGATGAACAAGGCAATGAAATTATCATCGACTACGGCGACACCTCAATTTCATTTTCACCCGAATGGGTGGCAGCAGCCGGTCTGGATTACAGTCCAATCAAACAACTGCACTTCAATGTCAGCGGAAAATACACCGGCAGCCAGTTTCTGACCAATACAGAGCGAAATGACGGCAAACTCGATGCTTATTTTCTGACCGATTTGTTGATTCGTTATCAGCCCAATGTCAAAGCACTGAAAAACCTTGAGTTTTCGCTATTGATTAATAATTTATTTGACATTGAATACGAGAGCAACGGATTTTATTATGAAGGTGCTTATTATTATCCGCAGGCAGGCATCAACATACTGGGCGGACTAAGTTTCAGATTTTAAATAACAAAAAAAGCGAGGGTTTCACATGAAGTAAAACCCTCGCTCAATATTTTAAGATTATTTAATGATCACCTTGGTATTGTACTCGAGTTTTTTGCCTTCGGCTTTCAGTATATAAATTCCTTTTTCCTGAAGACTGATTTTCACTTCTGACGAATTTCCAGAATTAATTACTGATTTCTTCAAACGGCCCGACAAATCATAGATTGAAATTCTTTCAATGCTTTTGTCTGTATTCAACAATTTCACCGTAATTTCATTTTTAGAAGAATTAAAAACCAGCACATCATTTCTCTGCTGATGTTCAAAATCGGTCACATTCATGTCACCCCCCCAAATTAAATAAACAAATTCCGGGTGGTCAATGTAGGGATTTCTATTGTTTTGAAAATCATAATAAATCAGGTCATTGATGTCTTTTTCGCGCTGACTCACCGGATCCATGGTGTGCCATTCAATCAGCATTTCCAGAAAATCATCATCAAAAACATGGTCGTTGGTACCATCGAACATCGCTTTTACGCCGACCTGCGAATGGCTATAAAAATCACTCATTCTGTTTTGGTAACAAGTTGCAAAATAGAAATATGCACGGGCGACATCTCCTTTGAAATCATCGATGGGTTCAAAAACTGTAATGGAGTTATTTACTGTGAATTTCCCTTTGAGCGAACCGTTCTGGCTTTTACACGGCATATTGGTAGCTCCGCTGTTGCAAGGCGTTGCGCTGCTTGCGTTGGCAACAGTACCGAAAGCATAATTGTCGCGCCAGCCGTTCACTTTGCTGTCAGTCGGCCAGATGTGGAAAGCATCCGAACGCATGGGCAATTCTTCGTTGAAATAAGATTGCGGAATCAGGTGTTCACGGTTGAATGCTGCACCTTCCGTATTGCCTGAACCCATGGGATCGAATGGATCAAAATTGTATGGATCGGGACCCGCAGGATTTTCTGAATAAATATCCAAAACGGTATGGTCATTCTCGTAATATTTGTCTTTGAATCCGTTTTTTGAGCTGTTGTTTTGGTACAAACCTTTCAATGCATTATAACTCTGCACATTAAAATCTCTAATAATATTAAAGAGTGCTGTTTTCAATTCATATCCTTCAAGATCTTCCGTTCCGTCGTAATATCCGTTGGGTATTTGAGCAAACAAAAAACCTCCGGAAAACACACTCAATAATAAGATTGTATTTTTTTTCATTCGTCTTCATTTCAATGACTGCAAAAGTATTAATTTTGGCTCGAAAAACCTTTCATCAGAAGTACAAAATAATTTTGATGAAAGTCTTGCACTTATTAAAAAATATATTAATTTTGCACACTCATTCAAATTGAGAAGAAAATTGAAGAATGAAATCCGGCCCACAACCGGTTTTAAAGAATAAAGATTATGGCAAATCACAAGTCAGCATTAAAGAGAATCAGACAGACTGCTGTCAGGACAGAAAGAAACCGTTATTATCACAAATCTGCTCGTACAGCGATTAAGAATCTGCGCGCAGAAACTGATAAAAAATCAGCTGAGGAACAACTGATAACAGTTACTTCTAAAATTGACAAATTGGCCAAAAGAAACATTATTCACAAGAATAAAGCTTCCAACCTCAAAAGTAAACTGGCGAAACATGTAGCTTCGCTTGGATAAAAATTAGGGCCCGTTCGTCTATCGGTTAGGACTCAAGATTTTCATTCTTGCAAGAGGGGTTCGATTCCCCTACGGGCTACCAAAATAGAACCTTGATTATCAAAAAGATAGTCGAGGTTTTTTTTATTCCCTTAATCCTTCTCATTACTCCAAAATTCCCGGTTATAAAAGCATTCATTTAAATTCCTCATTAAATTCTCTCAGAGATTCAACCGTCAGTTTCTGATTGCAACGAATAACCTCTGCCATTTCGGAGCATTTTACTTTACAAATTTAGAGCATTTCATTTTACATTTTTGGAGCGATTTACTTTATAAATTTTGAATGTTTCACTAACTGTTATTTTAATTTTTTTTGTATCTATGCAAAAGCATTACGAGTTTCTTTGGTTTATCCAGGGAACACCAACCGAGCTTCCGGGCCACGGTGGTCAAAAAAATGCGGACATACAGGTCAAAAAAACGGGATCCAAACTCCTTTTCAAAATCAGTATTTCTGTTTTTCGTAGTGCTGCAATTTAATGTTTAACCTCAAATTACAGCAAAATGAACAATTTTCAATTTCCGCCTTATTTGGCCTTAGGCAAGCTTAACTACAACAGTATTCGTGAGAATGAAGATGGCTTGACAGCCGATTATGAATTTTTGGGTGAAAAAGTGATGGAAGTATTGGTCAAACCTGCGCAAACCATAATCACCACTTATTTTCAGAATGAAAATGAGGGAATTTCCCGCAGCCCCTTTGAACTGAAAAGAGCATTTTTTCGACACTTTTTGGATATTCCTCTTCATAAAAGCAAGGCATTTCGCTTTATGGTTGAAAAAGTAAGTAGCCTGGGGAATGTCTGGTTCAGTTTAAAGGAAGAACAGGAACAGTCGCTTGTGTTTTATCCCGGCGGTTCAATTATGATGGTTCGAATTCCGCTTGAAGATGCCGGGGCAATGAAAGTAATTGATCTTTTTGCCGACTTATTTAATAAGAGAATTAAATCTATTATCTATCCTTCTCGTCTTGGGATTCGTAGAAAAGGAGAGATCGATTTTGAATACAAAACCATTTTCATTTTTGAAATTAGTATTCCCGTTGCTTTTCTTTACGATTTGGTTGATGATTTGATCAACAAATACAATATCATTTCAGATGAAAAGATTTTTAGAGCAATTATTTGTGAAAAGAGCAATAATCACGGAGATTCGTTACAGCTTTTTATAGGAGATGAAAACGATGACTGGGCTGAGTATTTTATTGAATTTAAAAATAAACCGGTAAATCGTTAATGAAGTACAATACAAACTTTTCCAAAGTTTGAACTTTGGAAAAGTTTTCTCTTGAACCCCCAATAAAAACAAAATGAAATCAATTTAAATATTGATAATCAGGTTACCGGCAGGAGTGTATTTCATCAATAAAACGAAGTTTATCAAAAAGTAATTGGTGGGCAGTAATTGGTGCTTAGTAATTAGTAATAG
>Ga0182793_1000235_pt1 | contig 49448 bp, 41 predicted proteins | sample Passage237A_FD_130498 | JGI IMG/M metagenome (GOLD analysis project Ga0182793, IMG submission 130498) | Cellulose adapted compost microbial communities from Newby Island Compost Facility, Milpitas, CA, USA - Passage2 37A (version 2) (version 2) ... | reverse complement strand
TTCACTGTCTTCGTGATGCTGGCGTTTCCTCTCGTAAAATTTGTTCTTTGCTGTCTCAAAACGGTTCAGAAGTTCATCATTCCGTTGCTTGTCCACAAAGCCGATTTGCTTCCACTGTTCGGCCAGTTCTTTAAATGTCTTCGTGCCTTCTTTCCAGTTTTCCTCCTCTGCTGCGATTTTTTCTGCTTGTTCGGTAAGGGATTGTTTCTTGTTATAATTTTCGTCCACGAGCAGATTGCAATCGTGCTCCCAAACACTTACCTGCTGCAAAAGAGAACTGAAGTTGCCTATTGCGTTTGTATGCAGAAGGTATTCTTTCAATCTGGAGACTTTGCCCATTAGTTTCAGCTTGTCGTCCGATTGTTCCCATTCCTGCTGCAACTCTTTTACCCTGCCCTCTACTTCAGGATACTTTTCTACAAGGGCTTTCGTCAATGCATTGGCATTTTCGAGTGTCAGAGAGGCAATGGTTCTTTCGTTATGTGTATCGGCTTTTCGTATTACCAAATCGCCGTTGTCTTTTAGTTCGCAATATTCTTTACCAGGGAAATCGGCATCTTGCCACCATTGTTGTAATGCCTGAATTGAGATAACCTGTGTCGTCATAGCCTCGTCCATTTAGATGTAAGAACACTGGGGTCGAAAATCGATTACTGCAATATACCGTTTTATTTATTTATCGCGTTACAGGTCAGCGCTACCGGGCACCAAACACTTTTTGCAGGAGGTCCGTAACACGAGCTCCGGGGTTGGTTCTGATCTTGTTCTCTTCTTCGGCAATGGTCAGAAACAATCCGCTTAGCGCTCGCTCGGTAACATATGCGGTAAGGTCTGGATTTATTTTATTAAATGTAGTGGGAAGTTTGTTGTAAAAAGTAAAGAGTTGATTCCAGTAAGTAGCTACGTTAAGTTTATTTAGCGAACCTTCTATGACAGGACGGAAAGCTTGGGTCAATTCCGCTGTGGTACGCGCTTTCAGGTAGTTGGTCGCCGCTCCGTTGCCTCCGCGCACAATATTCACTCCATCCTGAATAGACATGGTGGTGATGGCATTGATAAAAATCGGCACAGCCTTACCGGCAGCGTCTTCAGCAGCGCGGTTCATAGAAAGGATCGTCTTGTCTACCAAATCGCCCATGCCCACCTGACGTAATGCACTTTCTACCTTCTTTGCCTCCGGCGGTAATAGTATCTTCACGAGTTGGTTCCCAAAATATCCGTTTTGTGCTGAAAGTTTTCCTGATGCATTGCGCGCTCCTACCTGCAAAGCCTCCCGAAGTGCGCCCACTATTTCCTGATTGCTCAGGTTGTTGAGTGATAGCCCGGACCCTGAACTGGTGCTGGAATTACTACTGGAGTTATTTTTCTTTATGCTATTCCATAGTCCCTGCAGAGTTTGTCCGGATCCTTGCCAGGGGCTGCTTAATAATACGATCAGTAACAAAATGCTTAGCTTCTTCATAAAAAAACTTTGGAGTGTTGCTTTATCCAAAAATAATACCAGTTTAAAAACCACCCTGATCACCGTCATCACGGCTCTTCATCCTGTCCTTTACACGGTTTTCACCGTTTCCTCCCTGTCTTCTCTTTCCCATATCTGCTTTTCCAAACCGGTAAGTGAAAGTAATATTTCCAACGCGTGTTTCACGGTCGCGGTAAGTAAGCTGGTAATAATGCTCCAGTTCATATCTTCTCGTATACTTCCGGGTATTGAAGATGTCCGAAACATTCAGCACGATGGTGGCATTGTTCTTCCAGAACGATTTGCGAATAGCTGCATCGATAAAGTAGACAGCTTTTTCCACACCCTGCGCTTCGATCTCCGGAGCTTCATAGCTTCCGTTGATCTGCAATGAAAATCCTTTAGGTAAACGAACCGTTGTGTTCAGTTTTCCAAACCAGCTAAAGCCGCTGTTTTGAAGGGAAGGATCAATATTTTCTCCTTTTATTTCTCGTTGAAAAAAGTTGAGATTGAGTGTCGCATCCCAGATGGGAAGGATCTGAGCCTTGCCAATCAACTCAAGCCCGTAGCTGACGCCGGAAGCGAGGTTACGCGGTTGTGAAAAAGTACCAATGCCATTGAAACGACGATAGCGCTCAATAAGGTTTTCGGTGTATTGGTAGTATGCGCCGGCAATGAAGTTATGACCTTTCTCAAACTGCCGGGAATAGTTGATCTCGGCATTGTGAATAAATTCCGGAACCAGATCTGGATTTCCCGAAGAAGTATCCTGCAGGTTCGATATGTCGAGATAAGGCATCATCTGATGAAAATGCGGTCGGTTAGTGCGTCGTGTATAACTCAGATAAATGCTTTGTTTCGCCGGGAGGCGGTAAGAAACAAAGGCAGATGGGAACAGATTGAAAAACTCATTGCTGTATCGCTGTCCACCCAAGGTAACAGTGGTTCCTTCGTATAAAGCATACTCCATACGCAATCCTGCCTGATAGCTCCATTTGCCTCGTTGATCTGCGTAGTTAAGATACGCCGCATGTATGTCTTGTGTGTATTCATAGCTGTTGAGCAGCATGACATCGATCACGTCAGGTTTGCCCGGCTCAGAACGGATAGGGTCATTTGAACTTTCAAAGCTGAAAAGTTGCGATTTCCATCCTGCATCAAGCCGGTCGGTTTTGGTAAGGAAGGGAGTGGTAAAATCTGCCTGTGCATTGACGCTCCTGTTTGTCCCGTCGCCGGGAGCACTTTGCCGAACAGGCCCGCTCAAAAGTGTTTCATTGCCATCATAGTCGCTGGTTACAAATTCCTGCGTTCTGTTGACCCATGTTTTGGCATAAGTCAGGTCTGCAGATATTTCCTGACGGGGTTTTTGAAATTTGTGCTTTATGTTCAGCGCGGTTGAAGAAGACAGCGGTGCGCCTTCGTTTTCAAATGTTCTTTTCTGACGTTCTGCGATCAGACCACTTTCGTAAGTATTCAAAAAGGAGCTTCCTTTTCCTCCCCACGACATTTTATTGAGGTTCTGCGTGAGCATTATTGTTGTACGATTGGAAAGGGCATATTCCGCACCCAATGTATTAAACCAGCCTCCGAATGTGCGCAAACTTTCTTCCAGACTGTAGAATGAAGGTGTTTCATCGTAAAAATTTCCTTCGTGAGTAGTGCGGTTGGTGTTACGATTTTTGCGGAAACTGCTGTTGAAAAAAAGATTCCATTTATCGTTTTTCAGATTGAGATTTAAAGACGCATTGTACTTGTCTCTGGTACCGACACCGACAGAAGCTGTTCCATTAAGTCCTAGTTTTTTGTCTTTGCGGGTAATGATATTGACAATCCCGGTCATGCCCTGAGCGTCGAATTTTGCGGATGGATTGGTAATGACTTCTACTTCCGCAATACTTGAAGCGGGAAGGCTTTGAAGGGCAGATGCATTGTCGCCGCCAAGTAAGGTAGCCGGTTTCCCATCGATAAGAATCGTAACATTCGATTTTCCGCGCAGACTTACATTGCCTTCCTGATCTACGGTAAGCGAAGGAACATTCTGCAGCACATCGGTAGCACTTCCTCCCGTTGCAGTAATATTCTTTTCTACATTAAACACTTTTTTGTCCACCTGCAATTCCATCATTGCCTTTTCTCCCACTATCTGAACTTCTTCCAGTTGCTGCTCGTCGGTAGTGAGTTTAATCTTCGAAAGATTCCTGGAGGGAGCTTCCGGAGTTAGAACAATATTCTCAACAAATCGTTCCCTGAAACCGATAATATTGATGCGCAGCAGGAACCTTCCCGGTGGAACGGATTCGATAGAAAAGGCTCCATCTTCGCGTGTCAGATCGCCATTAACAACCGAGGAATCCGTCTTCAGTAAGGTGACGGTAGCATAAGGTACCGGATTGTTTTTAGGGTCTATGATCTGTCCGGTGATTTTCCCAGTGGATTGTTGTGCAAAAGAGCAGGGCGTATTCGCAAGCAGAAAAAATAAAAATATTGCGAGGCGTGTCATTGAAGAAAATGAAAAATATCAGGCAAAGTTGCCGGAAATAAATGAAAAGGAGGGCAGTACGGCGAAAAAGTCCTGTTAATTCAGCCCTATCTTTTCGTCTATGAGATAGTGATTTCTGTCAGAGGCATTTCGTGAAACCAGCTCCGCGACAAATCCGGTGAGGAAAAATTGGGTACCAATAATCATTGCCACTAAAGCGATGTAAAACGGCGGACGATTGGTAAGGAATACATCGTCGTAAACGAAACGGGAAATGATGAGGTATACTGTCATAACCAGTCCGACGAGGAAGGTCAGAGTGCCTAAAGTACCAAAAAAGTGCATAGGCTTTTTGCCGAATCGGCCCATAAACTGTACCGACAACAAATCGAGAAAGCCGTTGATGAAACGCTCCCAGCCAAACTTTGATACGCCGTATTTCCTTGGTCGATGGGTAACTACTTTCTCGCCTATCTTCCGGAAACCTGCCCATTTTGCCAGTACAGGAATGAAGCGATGCATTTCGCCATAAACTTCTATGCTTTTAACCACCTTGTTTCTATAAGATTTCAGTCCGCAGTTCATATCATGCAACTTGATGCCTGATATGCGTCGGTTGACTGCATTATATAGCTTGCTGGGAAGATTTTTCGTCAGCGCGTTATCGTGTCTAACCTTTTTCCACCCGCTCACTAGGTCGTATCCTTCCGCAACGATCATGCGATATAGTTCCGGTATTTCGTCGGGACTATCCTGCAAATCGGCGTCCATGGTAATGACCACATTGCCGCGTGCTGCTTTAAAGCCTTCATTCAATGCGGCGCTTTTACCATAGTTGCGCTGAAATCTTATGCCCTTCACCACTTCATATTGCTTTGCCAGATCGGTGATCACCTTCCAGCTACTGTCTGTGCTGCCATCGTCTATCATGATGATCTCATACACATAGCCATCTGCGCTGCAGACACGATCTATCCACTCTACAAGTTCAGGCAGAGATTCTTCTTCGTTGTATAGCGGTATGACAATAGAAATATCAGGCATAACACTAAGCCATATAAGCAGGCTTGTTCTTTTTTACGATGGCTGCGCAAATAAAGGAAACGATTCCGTACCAAACAATTGAGGTGGCCAGCGAAAGAAGCTGTTTCCCAAAACTCATTTTTTCGGCATTCTGTTTATCAAACTGTTCGGCAATCTCATCCAGCTTTTCCTGCGGAGCGCCCCATTGCTCTGCCGCAGCCAGTGAAGATTCTCTGATCTTGTCTATCATACCCGGATCGATAAACTGCATATAGATGATATCGTAAACGAAGTTGATGGCTACCATAATCACCGCCGCAACAAAAATTGCCTGAAAGGCTTGCTTGATATCCATGTATCCGCCCAAAGCTTTCCGCTGCTGGGTACCACACACACAAAGCAAGACAACACCCACAGCAAACGACAACACAGTGAACAGCATGGTCATTCCCCAGCTTCCCAGAAAAAATTGGAAGGAAATCGTTGACAGCACTACTTTGATCACTGCAATAAGCAACCCCATTCTTACGGGGATTGCCCACTTATTGAAGTTTTCGGAAGGCATTCCTGATGGCATGACAGTGTTTTCCATGAGTTATCGATTTAAATGGAGTTGATTGCGGCTGAATATACCAAGAATCTTACCCGAAAGTTTTCCCCCGATAAAGGGATTGTTTCTGGACAGAGATTTAATATTTGCTTCGTGGAAATCAGTTTCGCTTCCCGGAGAAAAGATGGTAAGTGAGATCATCCCTTCGTTCTGTACTGCAGGTTGAAGACCAAAGATCTTTCGCGGTTGTATGCTGAACGCATCTACAAGTCTTTCCAGAGAAACCTTTTCACGCAGAGCCTGCCATACAACATTGAACGCCAGTTCCTGAAGGTTCATTCCCTCTCCTGCATATTCAAACTCTTTCGCCTTGCTATCCCAGTCTTGCGGCCGGTGATGCGAAGCGATGCAGTCTATGGTTCCGTCGCTCAGTGCTGCTATCAATGCCTGACGGTCGTTTTCACTTCTGAGTACCGGTGATACTTTATAGACACTGTCGTAGGAACTCAAAGCTTCATCGCTTAAGGCGAGATGATAGGGTGTTGCAGAGCAGGTAACATTCAGCCCTTCCGCCTTTGCCGCCCTAATCATATTTACACCTTCTGCAGTGGAAACACCTGTGATATGCAACTTTGAATTTGTATATCGAAGCAGTTCCAGATCGCGATGGATCATGATTGTCTCTGCCAGTACCGGAATACCAGCCATTCCCAGACGGGTTGAAAGCACACCCTCATGCATCAGGCCGCCTGCTGCGAGGGATGCATCAAGTGGTATTTGCAACAACACGCCGTCGAAAGATTTTGCGTACTCCATGGCTTTCAGCATCAGGTTGGTATTCTGAACCGGATGCCAGCCATCGGTAAAGCCTATGGCTCCATGGGTGCGCATGTCCAGCATTTCTGCCAAAGATTTTCCTTCTATATCCTGAGTGATGGCTCCTAAAGGATGCAGGCGCACGACACTTCCGCTTGCGCGCTGAAGTACATATTGAACACCTGACTGGGTAGCGATAGCAGGCTTGGTATTAGGTGCCAGCAAAACATCTGTGAATCCTCCGGCAGCCGCAGCCCTCAAACCAGAGGCTATTGTTTCTTTTTGTTCAAAACCAGGTTCACGGTAGTCGGCAAAAACATCTACAAAGCCTGGAGCAACACACAGCGCTTCTTCTGTTGTTTCTTCCGTATGCCAAACTTTTTTCCCATCAACAATAATGGCCGGGTGCTCTTTCAGGTCGGCGTTGGAAATATTAATTGTATGTCCATTATCGGAAATGCCGATATCGACAATCATTTCATGAAAATCAGAACCCGGATAAATGAATTTTGCGTGTTGAATGAGCACGGACATCAGCGTGGCGCAACTGTTGGTTTTCGATAGCCTGCCGCAAGCAGGTAGGTCTCTGCCATTAGCAATAACAGGGCTAAAATAACACAAACTTTCCAAAGCGAAAGACCGGAATGTTCCTGTCCCTGCACAATTTCCAAAGGTTTATTCACCCAAAAAATATTGTCTCCTTTCCAGCTACTACGCAACTGGTCCAGATCCCATAGACGAAGTTCAGACTCTTCCCTGCTCCCGTTGATGGCAATGACGGTACTGTCTCCGGCATCGGAACTGAGCGTGTAAAATCCCGGCTGCTGGATCACCTGTCCCAGAAAAATTTCCAGTCCACCGCCAGCCGGGCGCTGCGGTGGGATCACATCCAAACCTTCTGCTCGTATATGCACCATATTTTTTTCGCCGGTGTTTTTCAACGAAAGCAAAACAGGACGTGACGCTCCCGCAGTAAGCGCAAAAACATCTCCTCCCTTAGACTGTGCTGCCATCTGATACAGAAACGGAACAAAGAAATAGCTGGTGGCAAAGTTTCCTCCTTCCAGATCAGCACCTGATGAGAGCAGATAAAGCTTTCCTCGAGAAGGACTGTACTGCGCCAGCAAAGGATCACCATTGCGAAAACTGAGAACAGACTGTTGATTGGCGCTCAACCCCGCTTCGACGACATAATGCCAATTCGCCACCGGCAATTGTACGTTGGGTGGAATGCGTTCGAAAAGATCGCGTACCAGATCGCTTCCCTGCTGCAACGTGGTAGCGGCCTGCACAGCTGTGTCTATGCCTGTTACCTTGATGTCTGCAAGGTCGCGAAACACTTCGTTCAACTGGTTGTGTGCGGTTTTGCCGGGAAAAACACAAATGCTTTGACCTTCAGCCAGCGCAGTGCGAAGTTGGCTTTTTGTGTTTTCATCCAAGCGGGTGATGCCGTTAAGAATGATCAGATTATAATCGCTCCAGTTTGCTTTGTTTGAAATAGACTGCTGATCGGCGCGGAACCCTTCGTGTGTTTTGAAGGCTGCCTGCAAAAACGGATTGGGTTGTTTTTCGTTGAGAATGAGCACCGAAAGATTTGCAGCTCCTTTTGCAGCTATGCGAAAGGTATCGTCGAAACGAACGGCAGCATCATTTACTGTAAGTGCCATCCGCTGCCAGTGTCCGTTGCTCACCTGAAAGCTCAGCGTATCCCAGGCTACATCGCTTTCTCCAAAATTGACCGTAACTGCACTTTTCACCTGACCGTTAATCGAAAGCTGCACCACCGGCTGCTCATTCTGTGCTTTGCCAACGCGACGGGATTTTACAATCAGATTGTTGTTTTGCCCCACCTGAAGCACCGGAGAAACCAGATAAGCCGTATCGACAAATACGTTCATCGGAGCAGTCGTTCTTACCGGTACACCAAAAAATCTTATGAATCCAATGTTTTCCGGACGGACATCCTCCATAAAGCTATTGGACTGAAAGTCGGAATAATAGTAAAGATCAACATCCTGACGGTTTTCATCGCCAGACAGGGCCTGCACAGATGCAAATACCTGTGCTGATGTTTTGTTGACTGCTGTAAAATCTATTTGTTCCAATATCGCCAGCGCTTTCTCTGCGGAAACAGGCTGATAAGAAGCAGGTTTTTCATTGGTGAGCAGAATAAATCTTGAACCTTCAGGAGCATTTTTCAATTGTGTTCTTACAGCCTCTTTCGCCATATCAAGTAGAGTGCGGTGACTCATCTTCACCGACATCGAATTTGAGTTGTCGAGGTAGATGATCTGAAGACGATTGCCCGTGTCTTTTTTATTATCGCTTTGAAAAAAAGGTTGTGCGAATGCTAACACGAGAAAAAGCAGAAAGAGTATGCGGGCTGCCAGCAACCATTTATATCTTATCTGAGATTGCTTTTGAGAATGCTGTTGTACGCTGCGTAAAAAACGCACACTCGGAAAATAAACCGTCTTATACCGCCGCAGATTGAAGAGGTGGATCAGCAGGGGAATAAGGACCGTAAGTCCCGCCAGCAAAAACAAAGGATAGAGAAAACTCACGAAACAAAGATGTATAATTCCTGCTTAGTTGCGTGTTAAAAAAATATCCCTTTTTTGCTACAATTCAATGCAAACATTTTTGGGCTCTGTGAAGAAGCGCAACGCTTCCCAACCACCTTCTCGACCCACGCCGCTATTCTTAAATCCGCCGAAGGGCGTGCGCAAATCGCGAAGCAACCAGCAATTGACCCATATAATACCACTATGCACTTTAGCAGCCATACGGTTTGCTCTCGATACATCCTGTGTCCAGATAGTGGCGCTGAGGCCGTAGTCGGAAGTGTTGGCGAGCATCAGTGCTTCTTCCTCGGTTTTAAAAGACTGTAGGGTGACTACAGGACCAAAGATCTCTTCCATGTTGGTTCGACAATCTGGTCCGAGCCCTTCAATAATAGTTGGTTCTATGAAGTAGCCGTTTGCGCACCGTCCTTCTCCTGTCACCGCGTTGCCTCCCAGCAAGATTTTCCCACCTTCTTCTTTCGCCAATGTTATACAGCTCAGTACCTTCTCGAAATGCATTTTGCTCACCACAGCACCCTGACGGGTATTTTCCGCAAGGGGATCGCCCACCGTAAGTTTGGCCGCCCGTGCAATAAACTCTTCTTTGAATTTCTCGAAAATACCTTCTTCCACCAGCACTCTTGAACCACAGAGACATATCTGTCCCTGATTGGCAAAAGAACTTTGCAGCGTGGTGCGCATCATCTTTTCCCAATCGCAATCGGCAAAAATTATGTTGGGATTTTTACCTCCAAGCTCGAGTGATATTTTCTTGAACATGGGTGCTGCAATGGAAGCAATTTCTTTTCCGGCACGGGTACTCCCCGTGAATGATATCGCTTTGATTTCCGGATGTTTTACGATAGCGCTACCACAAGCGGGACCTGTACCGTGAACAATATTCAATACTCCATCAGGCAACCCGGCTTCTATACAGATGACACTCAGCAAATAACCTGTCATGGGTGTTACCTCACTCGGCTTTGCAATCACACAGTTACCGGCAGCTAGCGCGGGAGCAATCTTCCATGTGAACAAATACAGAGGAAGATTCCAGGGAGAAATGCACCCTACGATGCCAATGGGTTGACGAAGAGTATAATTTATCGCCCTGCCTTCCATGTTATGGCTTTCGGCACTGAAGTGCATGAGTCCTGTTGCAAAAAAACGGAAGTTGCTTGAGGCACGGGGAATATCTACTTTCTTCGACAGCCATAACGGCTTTCCGTTATCGTTAGTTTCGGCGAGTGCCAGCGCGTCAAGATTTTCATCAATGAGTTCAGCGATTTTGTTCAACACCTTAAAACGCTCTTCTGCAGGCGTAGTACTCCATGCGGGGAAAGCCGCCCGGGCAGCTTCTACTGCAAGATTGATATCTGATGCGTCACTGTCTGGTGTCTGACTGTAGACTTCTCCCGTAGCAGGATTTACATTGTCGATATATTTTCCGTTCAGCGGTGCCTGAAAGGTTCCTCCTATATAGTTGTCAATCTTTGAAGGTGCACTAAGATTCATAAAAACAAAAATAGGCAACGGAAAGGTAGTGCCGCGATAAGAAAAACAAAAGACTGGCCTGTTGCAGATCAGCCCGGAACTTTAGCGTCTCGGATAATGACGAACGCCTCCGCCATGATGTTTATCGCCTCTGCTGTGGCCGTGCTCACGATAACCGCTCTGATGGTGGTTATATCCACCCGAAACGTAACAGGAACTCACATACACTGCAATAAATAGCAGTGCTCCGGCAATCATTATTCTGCCTTTCATCACAAAATGTTTTTGGAAATTGAAAAAATCCCTCATCTCCGTCACAGCGATCCGCACACACCAGGAATTCTGAAACTGTTGAGGATATACAAAGATATCTGTTTATCTGTTGTTGCTCATAAGAATTGATTACGCCGTCACTGTACCTTTCTCACGTGTCAGTCTGTCAACCTCGTGAATCATTTCATCAAGCTTTTCTGCCTGTTCACGAATGTTTGAGAGTAGCTCTGCATTCATAGGATCTGAAGGATCCTGAAAATTTAAAATTTCTGCAAGCCCTAAGATAGTCGCCACAGGGCTCCGCATACGATGAGATTGCAGCCAGGCAATTTTCTTAAGACGTTTGTTTTGAAGTTCTATTCGTTGAAGATGTGAACGTATCTCGGTTACATCCTGAATGGTGCCTCGCACTGCAATTGCCTGTCCGGCAGAATTTCGAATCACCTCCCCGCGTACCAGAACGTGTTTTATCACCATTCTGTTAGTTAGCACTCTGAAATAAAATTGTTTGAAAACCGGACTTCTCAAGTTTTTCTGGACACTGTCTTCAATAAAACGAATGTCGGCGGGATGTACTTGCGCTGCGAGCTTTTCATAATTTAATATCTCACCCGGCTGAACCCCCATAATCTCGCAAGCCATATCCGAAAGTTCTACATGCTTCCGAAAAATGTCCCAGGAACCATAGCCTAGCTTCGCTGTACGTTCCGCTTCGAGCAATCTGTTGTTTTTTTGCTGTAACTCCTGTTCGGTTGCGACACGTTTATCAATTTCTTCCTGAAGTTCTATCGGTGATTTCAACGCAAATGCCTTTGGCAGCATTTTGATTACATAATAAACCGTAACCCAGCTGATGACACCGGTAATCAGCCGCATGGCCGCACTAATCCGAAAGAACGGCACCCAAAACATGAGTGCATCAATAAGATATGTGGCACCACTCGCTACGATAAAAGCTGCAAACAGACCGTAAAGTGAATTGAAATGAAGTTTCTTTCTTTGTCTGCGTACATAGATGCAGATAAGAATAGGGAGTACGAAATATGCCGACCAAACCAGAAGATCGCTGACGATATGCAGCCATCCGTGAAAACTAGTCCAGTTGCCGTTTTTCCAAAGCGGACTGAAATCTGAATATGTAAACAGGTTGCCTAAAAACCCGAGAATTTGTTCCATCGATCGTTGTATGGTGTTCTACATTTTTAAACCATACTCCGTTCTCTCTTAAATTGGCAGCGAAGATATTGCTCCCTCTAATTTATGAAATAAAAGAGATAAGGATTAACAAGCGATTCGCAAAGATTGCGTTGAAGTGCAATAAGGTAATCACTCAGAAGCTCTTAGGAAAATAATTGAAAGACCAGAAAAGCGCTCCCATATGCCAGTGCAAACATATACACAAATTGGATTGCCGGATATTTCCAGCTGCGTGTTTCACGCTTTACAATCACCAACGTGCTCATACATTGCATTGCAAAGACGTAAAATACCAAAAGAGAAAGTCCTGTAGCAAGAGTATACACCGGACTTCCATCTGCAAGTTTTGCCTCGCGCATTTTCTGTCTGAGTGTAAGATCTGTATCTTCTTCTCCCACGCTGTATAAAGTAGCCATGGTACCGACAAACACCTCGCGGGCAGCAAATGAAGTGATCAGCGCGATACCAATTTTCCAGTCGTAACCCAACGGACGAATTAATGGTTCCACAGCATGTCCTGCGATACCGGCAAAAGAATTTTCCAACTTTGCCGATTGTCTTTGACGTTCTATCTCCTGAGACGCAACGGGATTTGTGCGCAACAACTCGTCGTATCTGCTTTCCACTGCCGACATCCGTGCCAGCGGCCCGAAAGAGGCCATCATCCAAAGCAGCAGGGAAATCAGCATAATTACTTTACCTGCATCTGTAATAAACACCCTGGCCTTTTCAACCATGGTAATTCCCACATTCTTCCAACGAGGTGCACGATAAACCGGAAGCTCCATGAGAAAGAATGTTTTCTCTTTCACTTTTACAAGGAAATTGAGCACTTTGGACACCACCAGCGCCATAAAAAATCCTAACAGGTAAAGTCCCATTAATACAAGCCCCTGCAGATTAAAAATTCCAAATGATTTATTCGGAATTACGAGTCCGATAAGGATTGTATATACGGGCAGACGGGCAGAACAGCTCATCAATGGCGTAACCATAATGGTTATGAGCCGTTCTTTACGATTAGGAATGGTACGCGCAGCCATGATCGCCGGCACGGCACAGGCCATACCACTGATCAAAGGCATCACCGATCTTCCGTTCAGGCCTACACTTCGCATCAACCGGTCGGTGAGGAAGCTGATGCGCGCCATATAACCGCTGTCTTCAAGAATCGTGATGAAACCAAACAGGATCATAATCTGCGGAACAAATACAGCGATACCACTTATTCCTGCCAGCACGCCATTGATCAGCAAATCTTTAAACCATCCTTCGGGCATTGCATTGTCGAGCATTCCGCTTACCCGGCTAAAGCCTTCTTCCACCCAGGTCATAGGATACTCTGCAAGCCAGAAGATACTTTGAAAAAGCAACAACAAAACTGCCAACAGAATTAAATTTCCATACACGGGATGCAATAACACTTTGTCAATGCGTTCGCTCATCACCGTTTTCTTCAAAGGGCTTTCTTCTACAACACATTGTGCCATGATAGAGGCAATTCTGCTATAGCGCTCCATCACCTCTTCTGCCTGCACTTTGCCTTTATGAAAGTTGTTGACATCCAACAAGGCGGCAATTTGTATTCTTTGAGCAGCATTTAGATAACTCAACTCGCGAAAATTGCAGGCTACATGCAGGGCCTGATAATCGCTTTCGGCCTGACTTATCTCGCGGAGTTCAGAAATCCAGGAACCGGTAAGTTCCTCTACATCTATGAAATCGGGACGTTTGGAGAACGTTTGTTGATGGAGGTCTTGAATCGTCTTTTTTAACTGACTGATTCCTTTGTTTCGTCTAGGATTGATGGCTACTACAGGGTTTCCCATCAAGCGCTCTAAGCCTTCGATGTCTATGATAATTCCTTTTCTGCGGGCAATATCGTTCATGGTAAGCGCGATCACTACAGGAATCTTCAGATCCATGATTTGTGAGCAGAACAGGAGATTGCGTTTGAGGTTGGAAGCGTCAGCTATTACCACGATCAGGTCAGGACGATCTTCGTTCTTGCTGTCGAGTAAGACTTCGTATGTGACCTGTTCGTCGGCACTTTTAGGATACAAACTATAAGTACCAGGTAAGTCTATGATTTGGGCGGTAAGCGTCTCGCTGAGCCGGCAACTTCCGACCTTCTTATCCACAGTAACACCGGGAAAATTTCCCACTTTTTGGTTGAGCCCCGTAAGAACATTAAACAGGGAACTCTTTCCGCTATTAGGGTTACCAACCAGTGCTATCTTAAACTTTCGGCGCATCGACAGGGCGCAAAGTTACCAATTGTAAAGGTGGTAAATCCAGCGTGTCTGTCAGCAGAGATATTTTTTCCTGAAAATGAAAGATTAACGAATAAGAGTAACATTACCCTTTAAAAATTTTCTAAACCGGGTGTTTGCTGAATTATATTCTAACAGGTAAGCATAGACCCCCACATCTGCCCTTTCACTACCATTCATGCCATTCCAGCCCCTAGACAAATCCTGACTGGAAAAAATCTCCTCACCCCAGCGATTATAGATCCGGAGCCGATAATTGTACACCGGACATTTAATCACCGGTGCAAATATATCATTTCGCCCGTCGCCGTTGGGAGTGAAGGCATTGGGCAAAAACAGGCAATCGTCGCAGGGGAAAATTTCAACAAAAGCGGTGTCGCTGGCGGTGCCGCATTCGTTGGTTACCGAAAGTTGATAGGTACCTGTTTTCTTTGGATAAATATAGGGAGTACGTTCTCCGGTATTCCATAGATAGGAAACATTGCTATATGCCCTGCCGATAACAGAATCCCTACCCGTACATAAAGCATGATAATCTCCGATATCTGCCACCGGTCCGGATTTTACGGTAATCTCTATCGGAACTTTTGGGCTTTCACAATATCCAATCTTCTGCGCCACATAAAATGTGTGCAATCCTAATATATCCGTCATCACATATGGTTGCTGTGAAAGTGGGGTGGAGGAGTTTGGATAATACCATACAAGATCGGTTCCCTGCACCTGCAAAGTTGGCTGCTGCACATACTGACATATAAGTGTATCACGGACTACCGGAGGAGGGGTTGGCGGTTGTATTACAACACGTATGGTGTCTGTCTGGATTCCACAAATATCGCTTACCTGTAGGGCATAAGTGCCTGTTTGATTCACGGTAATCGAGCGTGTATTGTGGCCGGTGCTCCAGGAATAAGTATCGAAAGGGTAGTTTGCAGCAATAGTGACCGGTTGTGAGAAACAATTGACGGAGTCGTTACCAAGATCAAGCTTTTTAGCAGGTGCATACCATATTCTGAACGTGTCCGCCACAAAACCACATTCCATATAAGAAATACACCAGTAGATTCCGGTATCAATGGCCGTATAATGGCTACCGGTAGAACCGTCCTGCCAACGGTAGGATAAAGCATTGTTTACTCCCTGGAAGGTTTTGTACAGTCCGGTCGTGCTGCAAAGTGTTGTGTCCCATGTTCTGGTAATAGTATCAGCACTACTCATTTCCGTAACGATGACATCGTCCACAAAAAGATAATTCCAGCTTGGTAGCGCGGGGTTGGGAATGGGCGGATAAACTTGTGTGTGCGCAAGCACGGTGCCATTGCCGTTAAAACAACCAATCGTCAGCCATTCTTCACCGCCCTGTGCCGTGTAAGTTCCCCCGATACGATACCATTTGGCTGTATCTGTCAGAAAGTTCCCGGGTGTATTCACAATATGATACGGAAGCGAAATTGTCCGATTTTGCGTATCTGTAGGTCTATTTACAGAAAAGTTTGCCCCTACTTCATCAAGAGCTACGTAATTGTAATTAAAATTGGCGCTAATGGTTGGACTAACATAAAAACGTACACAATATTGTTTGCCGGCCACCATTGGCTTCTTCAATCGGGTCTGAAGGTATTCGCGATAATCGTAAGTCAGGATGCCGTTGGTGTATTGTCCCTGAAAGGCAATGATACCGCTGTAAGCCGTTCCGCTATGCGGGACCTGATAACCAAACAAAGTATTGGGTGTAGTCCAGGATCCTCCGGTAGAAACGCAGTCGTTCATATAGTCGGGAGTAGTTTGCTTTACCGGGGTAGTCCAGTCCAAAACGGTGGGAAACACATCGTAATTCGGAGTGAACGGCATGGAAACAAAACTGTTGGGGCAGGAGTTGTAAGATTCAAAGCCGGGATTAGACACAAGGTTTTGTGCCTTTGTTACGCATAAACAAAGACAAAAAAGTATAGCAGCGCCGAGACCGCGATAGTTCATGGACGTGAGCCGGTCAGGAACCGGAGGTTACAATCGAAAAGACTCTATATTGCCCGCTTCGGTTGGGAAAATATTAAGATTTTCTGGTCATTTATCTTGAGGCTTGGATAAAAAACGATTTGCATTCAGCAAACGGAATAACTGTATTAATTTCAACGATTAATAGGAAATTACCTGTTCCTCCATTTGTTCCGGCATTTTTCTAAACTCATATTGCTGATTTCGCAGTTGAGCTTCAAAACCTGCCTCGTTAATTGCCTGTTGAATACCCTTGGCTGTAAAGCGATGAGGCGCACCTGCAGCGCTTACTACGTTCTCTTCAATCATAATTGACCCAAAGTCGTTGGCGCCGGCATGCAAACACATTTGTGCAACAGACTTTCCAACTGTAAGCCAGCTAGCCTGGATATTTTTAACGTTGGGAAGCATTATTCTGCTTAGCGCGATCATCCGAATATACTCTTCAGCGGTCGTAAGGTTTTTCGTTCCTCTTATACGACTGAGCAACGTGTCAACATCCTGAAATGTCCAGGGGATAAACGCGATGAAACCTTTGGCTCTTTCCGGTTTCTTCGCCTGAACTTCACGAATCTTTACGAGATGTTCGAAACGTTCATATACGGTCTCTACATGACCAAACATCATCGTAGCTGTGGTAGTGAGGCCAATTTTGTGCGCCTCATGCATAATGTCGAGCCATTGCTGCGCACCACATTTTCCTTTCGAGATCAGGCGGCGTACACGGTCGTTAAGAATTTCTGCACCTGGTCCGGGCATACTGTCCATACCCGCTTCCTTCAAAGAAAGCAAAGCCTCATGATAAGACACGCCGGAAACTTTACAGATATGGGCAATCTCTGGTGGTCCTAAGGCATGAAGCTTAAGATTGGGATACATTTCCTTTAGCTTCCGGAACAATTGTGTATAATAATCAAGCCCCAATTCCGGATGGTGTCCTCCCTGCAGCAAGAGCTGTTCACCCCCGTATCGAAAGGTTTCTTCGATCTTTTCCCGATAAGTGTCCAGATCGGTGATGTAGGCTTCCGGGTGACCGGGAATACGGTAGAAGTTGCAAAACTTGCAGTTAGCTACACATACATTCGTCGTGTTCATATTGCGGTCAATGATCCAGGTAACTTTACCGTGAGGGACCTGAATCTTTCGAAGTTCATTTGCCACAAACATCAACTCTGTCAACGGAGCATGTTCAAACAAAAACATCCCTTCTTCTGCTGTCAAAAAATCAAAATTCAGTGCCCGGTCGTACAACGTAGCTAAACGCATGAAAGCCATTTTAAGAAGGCAAAATTACTTTAATTTACCGAGCGGCAATCGAGACTTCGACGACCTCCCCATAAAGACTTAATATTGTAGTATTTTGGGAAGGATTCTTATTTTGTAACATGAGCCAGCTGAGCTTATTTGGCGAAGAGTTTTTGCCGGTAGTACCTACCGAAAAAAAAACTGCGAAACCTCGCCGAAAACAAAACCCGGGCAAACGTCAGAAAGAGCCTGCTGAACCTATCGAAAAGGTGGACGGTTCTTTTTCGATACTCCACGGCTGGCAGGCAGAAAAGCAATACTACACAATAGGAGAAGTATCTTCATTGTTTCGCGTAAATACCTCACATATCCGTTTCTGGACAAAGGAGTTTCGGCTGAAAGTTCGTACCACCAAAAAGGGTGACCGCCTCTATAAGCCGGAAGATATTCGTGAACTTGCAACTATTTATCATTTGGTAAAGGAAAGGGGGTTTACGCTCGCTGGCGCTAAAACTATTCTGAAAGAAGAAAGAGCAAAGTTAGAACGGACAGCTTCGTTAAGGTCATCTCTGGAAACACTGAAAAAACAATTATTACGTTTGAAAAATTCAATTTACACAAGCTGAAGAAAAATGAAAAAGATTCTCTTACTGCTCACAATTTTTATCAGCATGAAATCTGCCGCACAGGTTGAATATGACCGCGTTGATGATCCGGAAAGCGGAACGATGTTTTTCAAGGGTATTATTGACTTCCATGAGCTCAGCAATGAACCTGCCTTTACCTGGTTTCACTCTGGCGTGGAAGCTTATAGTCCAAACATGGAAATGATCGACCGGCTCAGGGATCAATTGCGGCATTATAATCTGGTGGTGTTACTCGGTACTTGGTGTGAAGATTCTCAAAATCTGATTCCCAAATTATACCGGACTTTACAACTGGCAGAATATCCTGAAACGCAGGTGAAAGTCATAGCTGTGGACAGAAACAAAGAAGGAAAGAACGGGGAACATAAGGAATACAAAGCCAAGCTGGTTCCTACGATCATTGTTCTGAAAGATGATAAAGAGATCGGAAGGATTACGGAAACTGTAGAAGAATCGATAGAAAAAGATCTGGACCGTATTATCTCTGGAAAAAGTCAGGTCAAATAATTCGCCGGCTAAAGTTTTCTAATTCAGTTTAAACGGTGCAATCAAATGAAACTCCGGAATGGTTACGGTTAACAGTCGTTTATTGTACAGGTTTTCCATCTGATACGTTCCATACATCTTGCCCATTTCGCTCCGAAGATTAGCAGCTGAAACGTATTGATAGTTAGCTCCCGGCTCTATAACCGGCTGTTGCCCTACGACGCCGTCACCTTCCACTTCCCTGTAAGAGCCGTTACTATCCATAATATGCCAGTGCCTTCTCAGAAGCTTTATCGGAACGCTGCCAAGATTCTCGATCGTAATGCGGTAGGCAAACAGATATTCTGAGCTCAGCGGATTGGATTGTGCCGGCTGATAAAAGGTCTCGACCGTAACGCTCACGCCTTCTGTTACCTGTTGAACCATAAAAGGGCTGTTTGTGTAAATATAGCGAAAGATAACGGTGCAGACAGCACTATTCACCGGATATTTCCTGCAAAACATCCTTTGAAAGATCTGATTCGTAACCCTTTTGATGCAGATAACGCAGCACACGCATTTTTCTTGAAAAGGGATCTTTTTCCATTTTCAATTCTTCCCACTTTTTTTGCGCCAGTTTTTTAAGCGTGTCCCGGTATTCCTGTGGGTCGATTTCAGAAAGAGCCTTGCTGATGCAGTAAGAAGACACCTGTTGAAACTGTAGCTGCCGGACAATCTTCTTACGACCCCAGTGTTTCAGCCTGAATTTCCCTCTGGCAATAGAGCGCGCATATCGTTCCTCACTTAACAAGCCGGTTTGAATAAGTTCTGCAATCAATTCCTCTACTTCTGCAGTCCTGCAACCCAGCTCATAAAGCTTATTTCGAACTTCCTTGTGGCTTCTATCCTGATAATTGCAGTAATGTTTGATAGCTGTCTGAATGTCCATAACCTTCTCTGGAAAATTGCCGAAATTGACATTGGCTATCTGCCCATATACACCATCAAAATCTGCACGTCGCTGGGATTTACCCCACTAATACGGCTGGCTTGACCAAGCGTTCTGGGTTTTATCTTATCCAGCTTTTGCCTGGCTTCCATACTTAAGGAAGTGAGTTTATAATAATTGAAACTTTCGGGAATAGATAAATCTTCAAGAGCAGACATCTTTTTCACCAATTCCTGCTCTTTCTCAATATAGACATCATATTTGACCTGTATTTCCGCCTGTTCCAACACCAATTTATCGTAGCCGGATAGCGCCGTTTTCAGCTGAGGAATAATTTCTGTGAGGTCTTTCATTAAGAGCTCTGGTCGAAGCAAAAGTTTACTTGCCTTCATTCTTTCGTTTAGCAATGCCGAACCTTTCTCTGTCAGATAGCGGTTCGATTCGGAAGGCTCAGCAGCATATTGAGAAAGCATAACCTTCACTTTTTCCACCTGCTCCCGCTTTTCTACCATTCTCTGATATCGATCTTCCGAGGCAAGTCCTAATTTATACCCGAGTTCTGTCAGACGCAGATCAGCATTATCTTGCCGAAGTATTGTTCGGAATTCAGCTCTGCTGGTAAACATTCGGTAAGGCTCATCTGTACCCTTGTTGATCAGGTCGTCTATAAGTACTCCGATGTAGGCTTCACTTCTTTTTAGAACTATCGATTCTTTTCCGTGTACTTTTTGATGAGCGTTGATTCCTGCCATAAGTCCTTGACAAGCAGCCTCTTCGTAACCTGTAGTGCCGTTTATTTGTCCTGCAAAGAATAAATTGCTTATAAGCTTTGTTTCAAGCGTGAAGTGCAATTGTGTAGGAGGGAAATAGTCATATTCTATCGCATAGCCGGGTCTAAAGAACTTACAATTTTCGAAACCTGGAACTTTTTTTAGAGCGCGATATTGCACATCTTCGGGCAGAGACGTACTAAAGCCATTGACATAAATTTCCACCGTATCCCAGCCTTCCGGTTCTACAAAAAGCTGATGACGCTCTTTATCAGCAAAACGGCTAATTTTATCTTCAATACTCGGACAATATCTTGGGCCGCTTCCTTTGATACGCCCCTGGTACATGGGGGATTTTTCAAATCCTGTTTTCAGAATATCATGTACTTCGCCACTTGTGTAAGTAATCCAACAATTCCGTTGTTGAGATGACGCTATTCTTTCTACAGGCATATAGGAAAATCCTACAATTTCCTCATCGCCTTCCTGAATTTCCATTTTTGAATAATCCAGGCTTCTGCCGTCTATACGGGGGGGCGTTCCTGTTTTCAAACGATCACTTTCAAAGCCTAATTCAATAAGTTGCTCTGTAAGACCTGTTGCACGGCTTTCACTAATACGACCTCCACCAAATTGCTTCTCACCTATATGAATTGTGCCGTTTAGAAAGGTGCCATTAGTCAATACAACTGCGTCTGCTTCAATATGGTGACCCATTCCGGTTACAACTCCTTTAATTGTTCCACGTGAAACAATAAGCCCACGTACCATATCCTGCCAGATATCCACTTTCGAATTTTCTATTGATTGTCTCCATAGTGCAGCAAACAACATTCGGTCATTTTGGGTACGTGGGCTCCACATACCCGGACCTTTCGATTTGTTTAGCATCCGAAATTGAATCATGCTTTTATCAGAAACAATTCCGGAGTTTCCACCAAGTGCATCAATTTCCCGAACAATCTGTCCTTTTGCTATACCTCCCATCGCCGGATTGCAGCTCATCTGCGCAATTGTCTGCATATTCATGGTAATAAGCAGTACTCGAGAGCCCATTCTGGCAGCAGCCAACGCAGCCTCACAGCCGGCATGACCGGCACCCACTACAATAACATGGTACTTATCAAACATTCTACAAAAATAGTTGAGTGTTTCACGTGAAACAAAAAAGCCGCACTGATGGTGCGGCTTTAATGGAAGTCAAAAATATCAATTCTTAACAAAAGGCTTGACTGTTGCCTTATTGTCCGAAATTAAAACAATGTAGTAGCTTCCCGGTGCCAGACTCTTCACATCTACGGGAATTGTCTCATTCTGAACGTTGGTATGACGTGTTACGGAAATTTCACGCGCTAATGCGTCCATCACTTTGATATAAACATTAGAAGGCTTATCCAAAGTGAGCTTTGTATAAACTACATCAGTGGCAGGATTAGGATAGATTGTGAATCTTTCAGAAACCTTGTTTGTGTTAGCAACCGAAACCGGCCACATGCTAGTAACCAATGCAACTGCCGGTACAGAATACTGCTGGTCAAAACTCACAGAATCAATTATACCGGAATACGGAACTGTAACACCATAAGAAATTGGCTTTATCGTATCTCCTGCTACCAGGTCGCCCTTTGCCTTTAAAATACCGGGACCCCAAAAATCGAAAGAAGGATTCGTTGCATACTTAGCAGCCCATGCACGTGCGTAGTAGTTTGAATTAGCATCGACGCTCAGACGAAATTCTGTTCCAAGATTAAATGCCACCCAATAGTAAGATGTATCGTCTGAGATAATTGTCATAGGTTGTCCGTCAAATGGATTGCCTATATCTACGGTCATTAACTTCTTAGGAGAATCCAGACCCATAAACTCGTTTACTGCTGCTCCTTTCAGAGTTAATTCATCATAAGTAATGTATTGATCACCATTAAGATCATTCCACTTGAATATATAGGCATCAATATAACCAGTAGGGAAAGCATGCTTAGAAGTATCCTGATCCATAAGGGCAAATTTCAACTGCTTCAGCTGATAACCACCTTTTTTGTTATAAAACAGCGGCCCCCATGTCCATGGATAATCTGTTGTAGCAATACGACTATATCCTGTAATGACTGGTTTATCTGCAGAAATATCATAGCGTCCGCGACAAAAAACATCATTTGTAACAGCAAAATTATACTCCTGAGTATTATCCATCGCAAATTCATCGGCGTCATCCGCAGTCAAAGTGTATTGTACGTTGTACACACCTGTCTGTGTTGGAGTGAACTTATAGCTTCTTGGAGATGTAATTGTCTTTACAGAATCAGTAGTAGGGAAACTAGCCACCACTACAGAATCCTCATAAAAAGGAGTACTTGTAGAGCTGCCTGAAGGAGTGAAAGAAACCATAGATTTTACCTTCACATTGGTTTCTGTTGATGCACCGGTATTAGCGACCAATGCACCGGTATATCCACGATAAGCCGGAACATCCGATCCATCCAGTTGATATAGAGGAACTGCCATTCCCGGACTAGCTGCAACAGAACCATCGAGAAGCGCCAGATCGTGATTCTTTCCGAAACCCCATGGGGATATGGAAATAAATACCTGCTGACCGCCAATCAATTGATTGTTAATGGCTTCACCATCCTGCTTGGTCACAAATAATACCGGGATCGTTACCGAAGCCCCAAAACTTCCTGCTGCCATATTCACCAACTCATCTGGCGTATGATTCCAAATGATAACACCAATGGCACCTGCGTTTTCAGCATTCCAAGCCTTCTCTCCAAACTCGCAATTTCCTCTATAAATCAAAGCCCATTTACCGTTGACACCTGTTACTGTATTACATGCTTCAGAATCGGAAAACCTCACCACCTCTTCGTGTACACGAGGAGTTAAAACAGCACCCCAGGGACCACTCATATCTGGATTACTAGAATATGTGAATTTTTTAGATCCCGCTATTGCTGATGGACTTTCCACAATCAACCGTGCTCCCAACTTCTGAGCAGCGTATTCCTGAGCATTGCTATTTCCGCACAATGCAAAAACCGCCAGCATTGTGGCAACCAAATTGGTAAATCTAATTCTTCTCATAGATGGTAATTTGTTAAAGAGAACCAATATAGAAAAGTTTTGTTAAAATAAAAAATCTCTCAAAAAAAGGGATTTGAAATTTGGTAATAAAGTCGAGGATTATAAGCCAAACTTCCGACTCAGGTCTAACATTCTGTCTATAGGCCTTTTGGCACCTATTCTCAGTTCTTCGTCCATTGTTATTTCCGGCGTTTCATATCTCATACACAAATAGAGTTTTTCCAGTGTATTGAGTTTCATATGAGGGCAGTCATTACAAGCACAGGCATTATCGGGTGGTGCGGGAATAAAAGTCTTCATCGGGGCCTTCTGCTGCATCTGATGCAAGATACCTGCCTCGGTTGCAACAATAAAAGTATTGGCTTCGTCATCCAGGGTGTATTTCAAAAGTTGTGTAGTAGAACCGATAAAATCCGCCAGCTTCAGCAAGTCTTCCTCACATTCCGGATGCGCGATAAATTTTGCATCTGGATGCCGCTCTTTAAGACGTACAATTTTTTCGACTGAGAAAATCTCATGAACCATACATGCACCGTTCCACAGCACCATATTTCTTCCACTTACCTTATTAATATATGCCCCTAGATTCTTATCTGGTGCAAATATGATCTTCTGATCTTCCGGAAGACTCTCGACAATTTGTCGCGCATTGGACGAAGTACAGATAATATCACTCAACGCCTTAATTCCTGCAGAGCAATTAATATAAGAAATTACAATATGGTCAGGATGCTTTTCTTTAAAAGCTTTAAAAATAGGTGGCGGACAACTGTCGCTCAGGGAACAGCCGGCCTTAAGATCCGGTAAAAGAACTTTCTTTCCGGGATTAAGAATCTTCGCGGTTTCAGCCATAAAATGTACACCTGCAAAAACTATGATCTCCGCATCTGTACGTGCTGCCTGTTGAGCCAGTCCCAAACTATCACCTATATAATCTGCAATATCCTGAATATCGGGCTCCTGATAATAGTGAGCCAACACTACAGCCTTCTTTTCCTTCTTCATCTTGTTGATCTCAGCAAAAAGATCAAGAGTGGGATCTATCTCAATATCCAGAAAACCTTTTTCGTAAACTTTTTTCAGAGCAGCTTCGATTTGCACATCCATATTAATAAGAATAAAAAGCTTTTTTAAAAAAACACTATTACCATTAGCTGTGTGAATATGGGGAAACAAAAATCATTTCCACCTTGCAAAATTACCGGAATAAAGTCGTTCCATTTTTAAAGCTAGAATTACACATGATAAGTACCAGTAAATACGCCATATTCACACAAAAATGTTGGTAAGTGGATAACCCTCAGTATAATAAAAAACCGGTCGTGGATTTTCGGGTTTGCTGTTAGGAAGATAGAGAAAACAATCCGGCGAATAGCAAAATTTGGCTGTATTGTGTGTTACCCAACAACTGGTCCTATTTTATACTACAGCTATCAACACAAATTCACATCAAAAAAGGATAACAAACCATGATCAATCTCAGTTATCACAGAATGCAGCATAGACGGCAGTTTCGGGCATAAAATGCTTTGTTATCTCGTTTTTTCCAATAAATTTGCCATCCTTACAAAATAACACACAACCTATTATGGCTGTAATTCAAAAAATCAGGGATAAGTATGCGAAGCTGGCCGGTTTCGTCATCGCGCTGGCATTGGTGGGCTTTATATTAATGGACGCTGCAACAGGACGCTTCGGTGATCTGTTTGGCAATGATAGCAGTGTAGCCAGTGTAAACGGCAACGATATAGATTATAGAGATTATACAGCACGTATACAGGAATATGAATCGTTGTACGAACTGCTTGGAAACAGAATAGATGATAATACCCGTGCACAAATACACGACCAGGTACTCCGGGAAATGATCCATGAAAAACTCGTGGGTGAAGATGCCGAAGATCTGGGTCTTACCGTAACTAAAGAAGAAGAGAAGGAAATGATATCGGGAGCTAATCCTGATCCGCTGGTAATGCAATTTCCGTACTTCAAAAATCCTGAGACTGGTCAATTCGACCACAATGCGTTGATACAGTTTGAAACCAACAAACTTGATCTTTCCAATCCACAGGCTCAAAAAGCAATGGAACAATGGCAGCAGATGAAAAATTATATCAGACGCTCCAGGCTTACGCAGAAATACAACAGCTTGTTTGCCGGCGCAACATATACTCCTAAATTCATTACCGATCGCCAGGCTAAGGAGCAAAACTATATCGGTAGCATTAGCTTCGTCAAAATACCTTTTACCTCTATCAACGACAATGAAGTAAAAGTTACAGATGAAGATCTTAAAGCGTATATGCAAAAACATAAGGCGCAATACACCATAGACGAACCTACCCGCAGTATAGAATATGTAGCATTCGATGTGCTTCCTTCTTCGGAGGATACGGCAACTGTCCTTGAAAGTATTACCCGTCTTAGAGAAGAGTTTGAAACAACAACCGATGCTGAAAGTTTCGTAAACAGAAATTCTGAAGATCAGTATCAGGATTTATTTGTGAATAAGAAGACTTTCATGTCGGCGTACTCAGATTCCATTATGAATCTTCCCGTTGGTACTGTCTTCGGACCGTATTTTGAGAACGGCTCTTACAAGATGGTGAAAGTATTGGAGAAAAGGTCAATGCCTGATTCTGCAAAAGCACAACATATTCTCATCGCCATCAATCAGGGTCGCAATGATAACGCCGCCAGCAAAACAGCAGATAGTTTGCTGACTGCAATTAAAGCCGGTGCTTCTTTCGATACGCTGGCTGTGAAGTTTTCTGAAGATCCAGGAAGCAAAGACAAAGGCGGAGACCTGGGATATTTCCCTTACGGTGCCATGGTTCCCGAATTCAACGATGCAGTTTTCATGGGCAAGGTAGGAGATATGAAGATTGTAAAAACTCAATTCGGATATCATATAGTTAAGGTTACCGATCAGAGAAATTTTGCACCTGCTGCTAAGTTGGCAACAGTAACCAAGCCATTGGCTCCAAGCACAGAAACCGAAAATGCATCTTATGCAAAGGCAAATGAATTTGCTGGAAGAAACTCAGATGCTAAAGCTTTCGACGAGACAGTGAAACAACAAGGAATCAACAAACTACAGGCACAGAATGTAAGAGTCAACGATTTTGTAATGCCAGGATTAGGTTCCGCACGCGAGATCATTCGCTGGATGTATGAAGCAAAGCTGGGCGAGATTTCTCCGGTATTCAATCTTGAAGGACGCTATGTAATAGCTAAACTCACAAATATTCAAAACAAGGGTTTGATGCAACTTGATGCCAGCAATCGCCCGATGATAGAATCGATGGTGAAGGCTGAGAAGAAAGCAGAACTTATTGCAAAAAATTATCAGGGCGCAACCTCTTTAGACGCAATCGCTCAAAAAGCGGGACAGCCCATACAACAGGCAGATTCGTTCAACGCAGCAAATGCTTATGCACCCAACCTGGGCTACGAACCTAAAGTTGTAGGATATACCTTCTTCGACGGCTTTAAACCGAACACGGTATCTCCTGCTATCAAAGGTCAGGATGGTGTATTCTTTATTTCTCTGAAAGACAGAACACAAAGAACAGATCTGCCTGAAGATCCGATGATAATGCAGCAGGCAGCGATGATGAGAATGCAGTTGAAAAATTCTATTTACTCGATGTTGCAGGAGACTATGAAACGTAATGCAGAGATTGAGTACAATGCGAAAAATCTTTATTGATTTTTCTGAACAGGTGATTAATAAAAACAGCCGCGTCAAGCGCGGCTGTTTGCTTTTACCGAAACATTGCTTCGTAACTTTGTGTCGAACGCAGAATTATGGAAACTATCGTAAACAAAGTGGCCGAGAGCGGCATTATTACTCTTGATCTGGCTCAATATCTTCCGGCAGATGATTCGATCACTACTTTCGATCTCAAACCATTTCTTTTCAAAGAAATGATTTTGCGCGAAAAAGATTATCGCGCCGCACTTCTTTCTTACGACTGGACCGCATTTTCCGGAAAGCATGTCGCACTTCTTTGTAGTACTGATGCCATTATTCCGGTATGGGCTTATATGTTGGCATCATCTTATTTGCAACCTGTTGCTGCATCAGTTTTTTTCGGGTCAGCCGAAGCATTGCGAATAAAACTTTTTACAGACCAACTCAACACAATCAATCCTGAAGAATACCGGGATAAAAGAGTAGTAATAAAAGGTTGCGGCGATACACCAATTCCTGATGCCGGTTATGTTACCATTACCGCGCTACTTAGACCGTATGTTAAATCGCTGATGTACGGAGAACCTTGCTCGACGGTACCGGTTTACAAGAAAAAATAATCAGCTTTCTGTTGTTTGCACAATGATATTAAGGGCAATTTTTTCAGAGAGCATCACAGCATTCTTTCCATCAATTTCAACCAGAATACTGTTGTCGAAAGGCATTCTTTCCTGAATATTGAGCCGGGTACCAATTTGCAGATTCAGTCTTTCAAGCTGTCTCAGAAAAGCAGAAGAAGTATCCTTCACAGCGACGATGGTACAAGCTCGGTCTATTTCGGTTTCGTTGAGCAGTTGCGCTGAAGATACTGGAAGTACGCCCTCTGAATTCGGAATGGGGTCTCCATGCGGATCGAATTGTGGATAACCCAGGTAATCGTCGAGCCGCTCTACCAGTTTCTGCGATTGAATATGTTCCAGTTGCTCTGCTACTTCATGTACTTCATCCCAGGAAAAGTTAAGCTTGTGATGCAGAAAGGTTTCCCAAAGCCGGTGTTTGCGAATGATCTGAAGCGCCCGGGTTGTGCCCTGCTCACTCAGATGAAGTTTTTTATACTTCTCATAATGGATCAATGCCTTTTCCGAAAGTTTGCGCAACATATCCGTAACAGTGGCCGGTCGGGTTTGCATCCTTTCCGCAATCTCGTTTACAGACACTTCGCCTGCAGCACTGTTATGCTGAATGTTATAGATCGCTTTCAGATAATTCTCTTCAGTAAATGTAAGCGCAGACATCGGCCAAATTTACAACTAAGAAGGGGCAGACGCTGATAAATATTTGCCAACACGCACTGCATCGCTTCTTCGTTTGCGCAAAAAAAGTTAGTTTCGTTACATTCCAGAGTTTTTAAATAAAGCGGTTCGGGTTATGAAGCTACATCGTAAAAGTGTTGTGCGTGGCTTATTGTGTTTCTTGTGCCTGGCGGGTTCAGTCACCCTTTGGGCTCAGACCGATGTAAAAAAGAAAGCGGAACCGATCCGTAATGTTAAGGTCTTGAAGGAAGAGCCGGACGGCAAAGGAAACATCGTACGTGTCATCCAGTACACACAGGGGATGATGAAGATCACAGAAACGACGATTGTACCAAGAGCATTACCTGTTGGCCCGGTCGCCGTAAAATTCAATCCTGATACACTCATTAAAGATTCGGTCCGGCTGGTGGTCGATAAGAAGAAACATTGTCTGATGGTCTACTATCGCGCCCGTATGCTGCGTGTCTATAAGGCTACATTCGGTCCGAATCCGCTGATGGATAAATTGATGGAAGGAGATCGCTGCACACCTGAAGGCGAATTTCGAATCACCAGCATCAACCCTCGGTCTAAGTTCAACAAGTTTATGTTGATCAACTACCCGAATGAAGCTACCTGGAAAAAATTCAATCAGCTGAAAGAATCGGGCATCATTCCTAAGACAGCGCGAATCGGAGGGGATATTGGCATACATGGTATCTGGAAAGGCGGTGATGATATGATAGACCTTGGTGTAGGTTGGACCGATGGCTGCGTGGCACTGAAGAATAAAGATATTGAGGAGCTATACTCAATTGTAGGGGTGGGCACCAAAGTGGTGATCGTAAAAGAGCATAAGCCGCTTACGGCAAAGCTTTGACGGTTGCCGACATTTCTTTTAGAAAGGAAAGATACTCCTTGCGCCAGTTTTCCCAACCGGCTTCGCTTCCCAACGAAAAATTATGAAATACAGTTACCAATGAGCTGGAAGTTCGCAGTAGATGTTGTTTCATCATATCAAGTCTTTTGAATGCTGCTTCCGCAGAAAGACCTTCCTCAAAACGCGCTGTACTGTCCATAAAGCAAAACGGGTAAATCCGTAGCGAACATTTTCGTTCCCTTTCCAAATCATACCAGAAAAATGCGCGTCCTGTCCCTGCGCGAAAACCCAGATGCGCTCCGTAGCCCATACTCCAGTCCTCCGATATTCCGTGGAGCATCAACTTGCGGTAAGTATCGGGTAAGGTCATTCTGATATAATGTTGCCTTGAGTTCAAAATTTTCTGTCCGCTGATTTTTTCCAAAACAGATTTTTCTTCCTGAAACGCTGCCTGTTTTGAAGAATAATATGAAGGGTGCAAGCCGATATCTCCATCCGTCCCTAAATCACGAATGAGTTGTTGCATGGCCGGATGCAAAGGCGCAATATTCTTATCGAAATCAGTAGTGCGGAGCGATACCAGCATAAAGTATAATGGCCGCCATCCGAATTGCTGATGTGTTTCCTTTAACCAGGAAAAACAATCGTATGGATCCGTTTTACGGTGTAGCAAAACAGCCAGGCGTTCTGAAACATTTGCATAGCGTCCTTTCATCAAATCTTTCGCAAATGCTCCTGCTGTGCGCACCAAACTTTTATGTCGGAAAGAAAATGCAATGTCAATATCATAGCTCGGACGATAGGAAAAAGGTTTTAGCGTTGCCGCTACGCCTTGCGCTCCGAGCAGATGATAAAATTCCAGTATCCACTCATCAACAATCGGTCGTTCCAACAATTCATGCTGGTAAAGCACACTCTGCATAGCCGGATAACGTCCGTGTTTGTCTGGGTTGAATGCATAATATTCTTCGTATCGTGAAAGGAGAAAAAATATTGCCGAAAAAATATCAAACGGTAATGTGTAATCACTGCCGTTAGGAAACAGTATCGGCACGGAATTCCAATTGGAAATTGTAACTTCTTGTTCTTTGATTCCGGTTTCGTTCAGCAATCCGCAATCAGGAATCGAGATCGCCTGCGGCAGATTTTTTCCGTAGGAAATAAAGATTTTTCCTGTGTCAACGGCCTTTAGATCAGATACAAGTCTGTATTTCAGTTGCAGGGTTTCAACCAAAAGCCAGTCCAGCACGTAAACAAGCCGGGCGCTGGTATAGGTGCTATAAACTGTGATCGAATCCATCGAACACGCTATTTTCTCTCTTTCCAGAGTTGGTTGAATGATTTTTTGGCAAACCTAAGCTCGCCTCGATGTTCTACCCAGGAAGTTTTGAAGATCTTATTGACAACAGTTTCTTTCATTCCCGAAGAGGCCATGTTCATAAGGGTACGACTGAGCATGGCGCGCTTCCACATTTTCCAGGAAAGATTTTCGTTGAAGCCGTTGATGTTTTGTTTTACAGCAAGATGCCTGTTTTCCAGAAGCATCTCGTGGATATTAATTTTCACCGGACACACCTCCGTACAGTTACCGCAAAGGCTGGAAGCATAGCTCAGATGACTGAACTCATTCATGCCTTTCAGGTGTGGTGTGATAACCGAACCAATCGGGCCACTGTAAGTAGCACCGTATGCATGACCGCCGATGTTCTTGTACACAGGACAGGCATTGAGGCAACTGCCACAACGGATGCAATACATACTCTCGCGTACTTCCGGTGTTTGTAGCAAATTTGTTCTGCCATTGTCAAGCAGGATCACATACATATCTTCTGGCCCGTCGGTTTCTCCAGACTGTCGCGGACCGGTAAAGATGGAGTTGTACACCGTTACGTTTTGCCCTGTACCATATGTTGCCAGCAGCGGCCAGAACAACTGCAAATCGTTGATGGAAGGAAGCATTTTTTCAATGCCTACAATCGCTATATGTGTTTTCGGAAAAGCAGTAGTGAGTCGAGCGTTACCTTCATTCTCACTTACACATACTGCGCCGATATCTGCAATCAGAAAATTTCCACCGGTGATGCCTATATCGGAAGTGATATATTTTTCTCGAAGATTCTGCCGCGCAATTTGTGTGAGCTCTGAGGGACTAAGATTGGCCGGCACTCCGAGCTTTTCATGAAAGAGTTTGGCTACGTCTTCCTTGCTCTTGTGCATTGCTGGGGTAACAATATGGTAAGGAGGTTCTCCGTCGAGTTGCTGTATGTACTCACCAAGATCGGTTTCTACCGATTCGATTTCGTGTTTTGCGAGATGGTCGTTGAGGTGTAGTTCCTCCGTCACCATACTTTTGCTCTTCACCACCTGGCGAGCGCCTTTCTCTTTACAGATGTTCACAACAGCTTCCAGCGCTTCCTCTGCCGTTTCCGCCCAAATAACCTTTCCTCCTCTCGCAGTAAAGTTTTTCTCAAACTGCTCCAGATATTTGTCCAGATTTTCTATAGCCTTCCACTTCACATTTTTGGCCTTTCTACGGGCCAGGTCTAGATTAGAAAACTGTTGTTTTCCTTTCACCACCGTTTCTGCATACTTCCGGATGTTGAAAGCGAGCTTGCGTTTATGCTCCAGATCCTGAGCCTTCACCTTGCTTTTAGCTAGAAAAGCCGTTTTGTTATCTACCATAGCTATCTGATGTGCAAACCTAGTGAAATGCCGAGAGAAATCTAAAAACCCACCCCAACTCCGACTTCTGCAAACTCAGCCTGTGTTTTGTGTGTTTTGAGATGAACGGAAAAGAATGTCTCTTTAAAAGTCCCTTTTTCCTGTTGTAGCAGATAAATATTGCAACCAATCTTCTGGTAAAATTTTTCGAGCCGTAAATAGGATTCACGGAGGTAATAGCCCAATTGCAGATGCACACCAAACCTGCCAATTAGAAATTCATTTCCTATAAAAACAGTGCTTTTCCAGCTCTGTGATCTTTCCCTGCCGGGTTCAATTTCATTATTTCGGAGAAAGGCGTAAATACTTTCATGATAGGAGTAATCTACACCGGCAAACATTTTGTTTTTGCTACGGTAGCGTCTGCTTGCATAAGCTGAAACAATATAGATCGGATATAGCGGCCCGTTGGGCACATTGGCTTCATTTGCTGAAATTCCTAAACGTATTTGCGCCAGCCATTGGTTCTTCAACGGGTCGAGCTTACGAACTATTTTTTTGGGGCGCGAAGTGGCAGGGAAATATCGTACACCTACATGTGCGCCCACGAGGTTGATACCAAGATTGGGTGTGCGCAAAGATGCGTTGCTGATATGAGAAAAGCTTCCGCCTAGCTGAATATCCCAGTGCTCATTGACGCGATAACGAATGTCGGTTGCAAAAAGTGTATAGTTGTTTAGATGTGTTCCCACTGCATTGTTCAGTGTATCCCATTCCGGTCCGCGCTTGTAATGGCGCGTAGTGTAAGCAAGGCCAAATCCTGCCCGAAAAGTCCACTCCAGTTGCTTTCCCTTTACCAGCGGCAATTCCAGATTTGGATAGATGCTATAGCATTTCCCAAAAACAGAATCAAGTCCGTAATCTGTATAGCTAAAACCTAATCCTACAACAGGATAATTTCTGCGTTGTTCCCATTCTTTTTTACCATAAGTCTGCTTTATCAAATTGATTTCGAAAGCGCCGGAAAAATCAGGTACCGGGGCTTTGAAGTTTTCGGTATGCTTGTAGATGCGACCACCATGTATATTCGCCTCAATCCCAATTCCTTGCCAGTCGGCTTTTTGCTGCGCAGCAACAAGAAAAGGAAATAGAAAAGATGTAAAACACAGAATGCGAAACATAAGGACACAAAAAAATACAACAATAGCTTAAAACAAAGAATCGTGGGTGCACTGCATCAAGTACTGTAACTTTGAGGCAATTCACTCTGACACTGAATGCGTCGTCTGGCTGCTATACTTATACGCTCCTTTCTGCAAGGTTTATTGATCCTTAGTCCCATAGCCCTCACGGCTTATGTGATCTACACTGTATTTGACGGTGTGGATCGTTTGGTGCCTTGGGTGCCGAGGGGACTGGGCTTTCTGATTATTATTTCTGTTCTCACCTTTATTGGTTATCTCGGTACCCGATTTTTTATCGGGCGTCTGCTGGTGGATTCTTTCGACTACATACTGGAACATATTCCCGGTATCAGGTTCATTTATTCCTCTATCAAAGAGGTGATGGATTCGTTTGTTGGAGATAAAAAGCGTTTCAACAAACCGGTATGGGTTTGCACCAGTTACAATCCGGAGATATGGAGAATTGGTTTTATGACGCAGGCAGATCTTGACTATCTGGGAATGGAGGGAAAAGTTTCCGTTTATCTTCCGCATTCCTATGCCATATCCGGTTATGTCATCATTGTAGATGCAAGCACCGTAAAACCGGTTACCAAGATGAACGCCGCAGAAGCCATGAAGTTTGCCGTGAGCGGAGGCATTACCGCGGCGGAAGATGAAAAACAGCACCATCATCATGAGCGGAAACAAAGGCTCTCGTAAGATCAACTTCGGTTCTGGTCCCGCAGCGCTTCCGGAAGAAGTATTGCATCAGGCAAGTGAGGCTGTGGTAGATTATAACCATACCGGTTTATCCATTCTTGAAATCCCTCATAGAGGAAAATTGTTTCTGGATATTCTTGAGGAAAGCAAGGCGCTGGTAAGAGAACTCTGCGAACTTGATGATCAATTCGAAGTGCTTTGGCTGCATGGCGGAGGACGCCTTCAGTTCTGCATGGTGCCGGCAAACTTTCTGGGAGAGAATGATGTAGCCGGGTATATCGACAGCGGGCATTGGTCGCAGGAGGCTATGAATTATGCTGCCTACTACGGACGCTCTGAAGCATTGTGTTCTTCGAGAGATGTTCGGTACACTGCCCTTCCCACTTTTCCAAAAAAAATTCCTGATGATCTTGCATATGTGCACATCACCACGAACAATACCATTTATGGTACACAATGGCATCGGCTTCCTGATGTAAAAGTTCCGCTAGTTGCCGATATGAGCAGCGATATTTTCAGTATTGGGCGCGACTATAAAAACCTTTCACTGTTTTATGCGGTAGCGCAGAAAAATGTAGGTGCCGCAGGCACTACGCTGGTGGTGCTACGAAAAGAAATGTTGAAGCGCGTGAAGAGAGATTTACCACCTATGCTTGATTATCGTGCACAGGTGGCAAAAGCTTCCGTATTGAATACCCCGCCTGTGTTTGCAATCTATACCTGCCTGCTCATGCTTCGCTGGACAAAAAAGAAAACACTGGCAGTGCTGGAACAGGAGAGCATCGATAAATCGTGCCTGCTTTATGATGCGTTGGATCAAAGTAATATTTTTCACCCAGTCGTTGCGCAGCCGGAATACAGAAGCCGGATGAATGTCTGTTTCAGGGCAAATAATTCGGAAATTGAAAAAGGATTTTCAGACTTTTGCAGCCAACAGAACATTACCGGTCTGGAAGGGCACCGAACTGTGGGAGGATTCCGGGTGTCTCTGTACAACGCCATCAGCCGGGAAGATGTGCAGCAGCTTGTCTCGGCGATGGACACATTTGAAAAGAATATTGTTCTATAAACAGGGAGCCGGCGTTTGTCAATAGAGATCCGCGGAGCTCTGGGCTTTCCCTGATTTAATTTCTCCGTGACTAAAAAAAGTAGAATCTCACATGGCAAAGATCATCCCGTTCAAAGGTTTGAGACCGAAAAAAAGTATTGCTCCTCAACTGGCAACGCTCCCCTACGATGTGGTGAGTGTAGAAGAAGCAAGGCAGTACAAAAAAGATCCTTATCACTTTTACCATGTTACCCGCTCTGAAATCGACCTTCCGGAAGGTACAGAGGTGCACAGTACGCAGGTGTACGAAAAAGCTAAAGAAAATCTAGACCAACTGGTAGCCGATAAAATCATGGTTCAGGATGAAGAACCATGCTATTACATTTATGAGCTGATCATGGACGGACGTTCACAGACAGGACTGATCTGCGGCTCTTCCTGCGATGATTATTTCCAAGGGATTATTAAAAAGCATGAATTTACCCGTCCGGAAAAAGAACTGGATCGCATCAACCATATCAAAACTACGCGTGCGCAAACAGGGATTGTTTTTCTTGCTTACAACGATCACGACGGCGTACAGAAAACCATAGAAGACTGGAAGAAATCGCATAATCCTACTTACGATTTTGTCGCTGAAGATGGCATCCGTCATATTTTCTGGGTGATGGACGATTATGCTAAAGTTGCCAAAATCTCTCGTTTGTTTGACGAAGAAGTTCCCGCAACCTATATCGCCGACGGACATCACCGCGCGGCTTCTGCAGGTAAGGTCTGCAAGGAAATGCGCGAAGCTGGTATGTCTATTACCGGCGATGAATCTTTCAACTATTTCATTACTGCTATCTTCCCTGCCAGTCAGTTGAAAATTATGGATTACAACCGGGTGGTGAAAGACCTGAATTCACTTACTTCGGAAGAGTTCATTTCTGCCTTGTCTGAAAATTTTGAAGTGGAGAATATTGGAACTGAAGCGTACAAACCGGTTAAGCCGCATGAGTTCGGCATGTATATCGATTGTAATTGGTTTAAACTTACTGCGAAAGAAGGTTCTTACCGAAACGATCCTATAGGTGTGCTCGATGTAACCATTCTGCAGGAAAATGTTCTTTCCAAATTGTTGGGTATTCACGATCCCCGCACTGATAAACGCGTAGATTTTGTTGGTGGAATTCGTGGGCTCGCGGAACTGGAAAAGCGTGTGAACAGCGGTGATATGGCAGCAGCTTTTTCGTGCTATCCCGTGAGCATTCAGCAATTGTTCGATATCGCCGACAGCGGTTCCGTAATGCCTCCGAAAAGTACCTGGTTTGAACCTAAACTGCGCGATGGTCTGGTGGTGTATCTGGTATGATCCAGAAAAACTTTCAACGATACCAGGCTGAGCCATTTTTTATTGAAAGAGTGTAGGGAAATTTGTTAGGTGGAACAAAGCCGGGAATCCACCTGAATGTTCTTCCGGCTAAAAAGATTGTTTTATGGAATATAGAAGAATGGGTAAAACGGGATTGCAGCTCAGCGCGCTTTCCTTTGGTTCCTGGGTAACCTTTGCCAAACAAATAGACGACGATGCTTCTGATCGCCTGATGAGTATAGCTTACGAGAATGGCATCAACTTTTTCGACAATGCGGAAGTGTATTCACGTGGAGAGTCTGAGAAGATGATGGGAAGAATTTTGAAGAAGAAAAACTGGGAACGTTCCTCTTATGTCGTATCCAGCAAAGTGTTTTTCGGCTGGCGTGGTCCCGACAACAAACCCAATCAGACAGGTCTCAGTCGCAAGCATATTGTAGAAGCCTGTCATGAAGCGCTTGAAAGACTTCAGCTCGACTACCTCGATCTGTATTTCTGCCATCGTCCTGATAAAAACACCCCGATTGAAGAAGTAGTGCGCACTATGAACACACTTATTCAGCAGGGAAAGATCCTCTATTGGGGTACCAGCGAATGGAGCGGTGCGGAGATTGTAGAAGCACATATGATCGCTCGTTCTTTGAATCTAGAACCTCCTGCCATGGAGCAGCCACAATACAATCTCTTTGAGCGGTATAAAATGGAGGTTGATTATTTCACCATCTTCAAAAACCTCGGTATGGGCACAACCATCTGGAGTCCACTGGCTTCGGGTTTGCTCACCGGAAAATACAATGACGGTATTCCTGAAGGTTCCCGCCTCGCGCTGGAAGGTTTTGAATGGCTCAAGGACCGCACACTTAGCGACGAGCGTTTGCGCAGAGTAAAAGAACTTGCTACCGTTGCCGTCGAGCTGGGAACCACACTGGCCACACTTTCTATCGCATGGTGTTTACACAATCCGAATGTTACCACAGCCATTCTCGGTGCTACGAAAGAAACACAATTGCTGGAAAACCTTAAAGCGCTTGAGGTATTGCCTTCGATAACTCCGGAGATAATGGAGCGGATTGAAGATATTATGCAGACGAAACCAATTATGCCTCAGTATTAAACGTAATCAAGATTGTAACTCCCGGGGTTGGCACAAGGTTTTGTTATCATTTCTTATGGCAATCAAGGGAGGTAATTATTTCCGTCTGCTGAAAAGAGCAGCGGCCGAATTTTCCACAGATAATGTGATAAAGCTCAGTGCATCACTGGCTTACTATACCATCTTTTCCATCGGACCGTTAATGCTGGTGATCATTTCGCTTACCGGCTTGTTTGTGGAGCGCGAACGGATCACCGGAAACATTTACGAGCAACTAAATAACTTCATTGGTCAGCAAGGTGCCGATCAGGTGTTGAGCATCATGCAGCAGATGCAGCAGCAAAATGAAGCTGCGAAGTTCAGTATCATAGGAATGGTATTGCTGGTGTTTGGCGCAACAGGGGTATTTGCTGATATACAGGACTCCATCAACTACATCTGGTCGGTGCGGGCAAAACCGAAAAAAGGCTGGCTGAAATTTTTGAAAAATCGACTGCTCTCTTTTTCGCTCATTGTGGGTATCGGCTTTCTGCTGATTGTTTCTCTATTGGTTAGCACTGTTGCCGATCTGCTCACCGACCGACTCCGCCAGTTGTTTGTAAATGAAGCTGTCATGGTGTTTCAGGGGCTCAATGTGCTTATCCTTTTTCTGGTAACCTCTTTGTTGTTTTCGGTGGTGTACAAAGTATTACCTGATGCTTATATCCGCTGGAAAGATGCGCTGGTGGGTGCGAGCTTTACAGCCATTCTTTTTCTCGTAGGACGTTTTCTCATCGGCATTTATCTGAGTCGTTCCGATGTTGCCAACACTTACGGAGCTGCTGCTTCCGTGATCATCATTCTTTCCTGGGTTTATTATTCCTCTATTATTCTGTATTTCGGTGCAGAGTTTACCAAAGTGTATGCACTGGAGGCGGGCGGTGGTATTCGTCCAAATGAAACGGCAGTGTTTATCATAAAAAAAGAAGCTCGCGAGCTAGGAGCATAAACCGATGAATATGCGCAGTAATTGCATACCGGCAATGGTAATGCCCAGTCCCAGCGGAATACCTGTTGTCACTATAAGTGCTATTCTTTTTGCTCCGGTAAAACGCTCTGGCAACAACCGGCTCATAATACATTCCCCGAGAACAAGCCCGCCGATATAAAGCAGAAATACAAACCAGGCTCCCCCTTCAGTCATCCATTGAAAACTAAAACGGCCTTCATCTGCCCAGAACAGAGAAACTACTGTGACAAGTGCAACAGTTATGGCTATAAAATCTTCCCGGGAAAATCTGATGGAATAGATCATACTGATCCTTTCTTTCTAAGACGACAAAAATGATCTGCCTGTTTGTTGAAAGCATAAACATTTCGCGCATAGAACCAACAAAATATTTCTATCTGTTCTCTTATTACCTTTGAATCATGACAAAGGAAATGCAGCTTCGAGCGCTTCTGGATGAAAGGATCGTTATCATTGATGGTGCCATGGGAACGATGATCCAGCGATACAAGCTCCAGGAGGCGGACTATCGCGGCGAGCGTTTTAAAGATTGGACTTCGGATTTGAAAGGGAACAACGACCTGCTTTGTATTACACAACCTGATATTATACGCGAGATTCATCGGCAGTATCTGGAAGCAGGTGCAGATATCATAGAGACGAACACGTTTAACGCGCAGGCGGTTTCGCTCGAAGACTACAACATGCAAAGTTTGTCTTACGAGATCAATGTTGCTGCTGCACGCTTGGCAAGGGAGGCAGTTGATGCGTATATGGCTTCGCATTCCGGAAATGCAAAGTTTGTTGCCGGTGCGATAGGTCCGATGAACAAAACGCTTTCGCTCTCACCGGATGTCAACCAGCCCGGTTACCGCGCTATAAGCTTCGATGAAGTGGTAGCAGCATATAGCGAGCAGATCAGGGGATTGATTGATGGTGGAGCGGATGTATTGCTCGTTGAAACCATATTCGATACCCTCAATGCCAAAGCAGCCATTTTCGCAATCAAAAAATATTTCCGCGAGCACAACAGGTCATTGCCCGTGATGATATCCGGAACCATCACCGATGCATCGGGACGAACCTTAAGCGGACAAACACTGGAGGCATTTTACATATCAGTAGAACATGCTGAGCCGCTTAGCGTCGGACTCAACTGCGCACTCGGTGCCGATCAGATGCGTCCGCATATAGAAGAGCTTTCGAACCTGGCGTCCTGTTATGTGAGTTGTTATCCCAATGCCGGTTTGCCCAATGCCATGGGAGAATATGATGAGTCTCCCGAAACCATGGCTGCCAAAGTGAGCGCTTTTGCTGCAGAGGGTTGGATAAATTTGGTAGGCGGTTGCTGTGGTACTACACCCGATCACATCCGTGCCATTGCAGAGGAAATGAAAAAATATGCTCCGCGGCGTTTGCCGGAGATAGTTGCGTAATTACTTCAGAACATTTCTTCTATCAGAAACAAACACTGTTTTCAGCGATTTATTTACACTTTTTCGTTTGCCATGGCAGGGTTCTTTTGAAAACTGGAACTTAAAACCTGATCTATGGCAACTAACACAAATGCACAGCACCGGGAAGGACCGGTGGCACGAACTATCGAAGAGCAGACCGCAAAGCTTCCTTCCGATGCCTTTTTGTGGGCAGCAGTAGGATGTATGGCAGTGTCGCTGGGATTAAAGCTCTTCGGAGCAAGCAAGACTTCCATGTTTGTGGGACAATGGGCTCCTTCCCTGCTGATTATGGGATTGTATAACAAACTTGTAAAGCTTGAAGGACATGATGGACAGGACAGCGGCGATGAAGAACGTTCTTCCCGTACCGAGCGAAAAGTACGTCAGTCGGTAGAAGTAGCTTAAATTTTAAAACTTTTGAAAAGGAAGAAACCGCCTGATATTTCGGGCGGTTTCGTTTTAAGTAAATCGTAAATGCACCGGCTATGCGCTTTTGGTTAAGCGGGTATTCCCTGTGCATAAGTGAAGACATTCCCCGGATCGTATTTGCGTTTTACTTCTCTAAGTTTTTCCAGATTCTGACCATAATATGCCTGGAGATAATCCTGTTGGGAAGGATCTATGAAATTCTGGTAGCAATGTGCTGAAGTATGCGGTGCCATTTGTTGATGGAAAGAAGACAGCCAATGTTCATTTTCTGCCACCACGCTGTTGCTATCGGCAGGTGACCATTCCAGGTCTATGCTCGACAACATCGTATAGCCCCGGTGAACCATTGCCATATCGGTTGGTTTTTTCTCGTCAACCGCACCACCCAGCAGGAAGAATTTCCAGGTGGCTGCTACACTGGTTCCCGGCCACTTTTTCAGGTTATTAATAATGGTATCTATGGCATTCAAGCTCAGATAGCCTCTCACAAATCGCGATCGTTCATGCATCCACTCCGGTTCGCCTTCTTCAGAGATCAGCTCCTGCCCGTCCCAGTAAGGCGTTTCTTTTAATGCGATGTATTTAGGTTTCGGTATGGAAATCATCGGCGACAGCAGTTTCATCAGTTCTTCCTTGCTTCCCTCGTAACTGCCCAAAACGTACAATTTGAGTTTGTTGCCGTTTGGAGTACGCGTAGCTGTAACACCGAGCTTCATTCCCAACTCGCGCGGAGCGGTAGCGATTATCGTTTGTGAAGCCAGTAACAGCTGTTCAATATTTTGTTCCCATTCGATGTTAAATACCGTGATCTGACCTACCGGAAATGCTTTAAAAGTAAATGAGGTGTGGATTCCGAAGTTACCGCCTCCGCCTCCGCGACAAGCCCAGAAAAGATCCGGATGATTTTTCTCGTTACAGGTGATGATCTCACCGTTTGCCAGTACTACCTCTGTTTCCACCAGTTTATCGCAGGTATAACCATTTCTGCGCATATCGAAGCCTATACCACCGCCGAGCGTCAGTCCGGCTACACCCACCTCAAAGCAGCGACCATGTGTAATTGCCACCTGATGTTGTTTGCCGGCGGCAAATACATTTTTATTACGTGCCCCGCCGCCTGCCGTTAGCAACCTTTGTGCACTGTTATACGTCACTTGGTTCATGGGTGAAACATCTATCATCAATCCGGTGGTGGTTGAATATCCACCATAGGAATGACCACCGCTACGGGCTACCAGCGGGATGCCATATTTGCGCGCCCAGAGAATACAGGTTTGGACATCCTGAGCTGATACGCAGGAAGCAATACCTAACGGCAGTACGTTGTTGTATTGCAAAGCCCAGGGAGCAGCTTTTTCGCGGAAGCCACTATAGTTGGGACGAAGCAAGGTGCCTTGCAGTTTTCCTGCGAGCTCGTTCCAGATAGCTTCCAGTTCGTGCCGCGATTTGGTGCAACCGCCAAACCAGGGCAATCCGATAGCGAGACCAGCTGCCAGCAATGCCCCTGACCGAATAAAATTTCTTCTGCTTACCGAGTGTGTTTCTGTAGTCTGTGTGGATTCAGATAGATGGGTACTCATAACTGTGGTATTCGATTTGTTTGGGAATAAAGTTGTGTACCCAAAATAGGAAATGTATTTCCAAACAAAAAGGAGACACTCGCGTATCTCCTTCTGCAATTTTTTATCTGTGATTTATACTAACCGATGCCGAAAAAGCTGATGGCAAATAACACTGTCATACCGATTACCAGAATGAAGATGTAAAAGCCTACCTGGCCGGTCTGCAGCAACCTCATACGGTCTGCTCCCCAGCGAACCGATTTTCCTACACCGTTCACCAGTCCGTCAATACCCATACGCTCCACAAAGCGATCGAATACCTGCGCCATTGCTGTATAAGGACGAACAATGATTGCATCGTACAATTCATCTATATACCATTTGTTTTCCAATACAGATGCCAATCCGGTATTGGGTTGGAACGAAGGATTGCGGTTTGCGCTAAAGCCCATGAAAGAAAATATCACAGCTACTGCTGTAGAGATTCCCAACAGCATCCATTCGGTACTATGATCCAAATGGTGTTCCGCGCCGTTGGTAACTACAGAGCTCAGGAAGCTGCTCAATGTATGGTGTTCGCTGAAAACAGCAGGTAGTCCCACAAAACCTCCCACCACCGACAGTATAGCGAGGATGATGAGCGGAAGCGTCATGGCAGCAGGGCTCTCATGAAGGTGATGCTCCTGTTCGTGTGTACCACGAAACTTGCCGGTGAAGGTAAGTGTGTACAAACGGAACATATAGAAAGCGGTCATCATTGCGCCAATAAGTCCAAGCACATAAATCGCCTTGTTGTGTGCGAATGTAGCGGCAAGAATTTCGTCTTTAGAGAAAAATCCTGAAAAGCCCGGGATACCAGCGATCGCCAGACATCCGATCAGGAAAGTGATCTGAGTAACCTTCATGTGTTTACCGAGACCACCCATTTTGCGGATGTCCTGTTCACCGCCCATAGCATGGATCACACTTCCCGAACCAAGGAACAGCAGGGCTTTGAAGAAGGCATGTGTCATTACGTGAAACACAGCTGTGGTGTAAGCGCCCATTCCCAATGCCATAAACATAAAACCAAGCTGGCTGACGGTAGAATATGCCAATACCTTTTTGATATCGTACTGACGAAGTGCAATGCTTGCGGCCAGAAGAGCTGTTGCACAACCAATCCAAGCTACGAGGTTCAGTGCTTCGTGAGTATGATTGTACAATACACTGCTACGGGCAATCATATAGATACCGGCGGTAACCATGGTAGCAGCATGGATGAGTGCCGATACAGGCGTAGGACCAGCCATCGCATCGGGCAGCCAGGTATAGAGTGGTATTTGAGCCGATTTACCCATAGCGCCAATAAACAGACAGATAGCAATCCAGTTGTAAACAGAACCGTGAACCGGAGCAGTGCCGGCTTCGATAGTGCCAAAAAATTCGCCGTAAGACAAGGTGCCAAAATGATACAGTATCAGCATCATACCAATCAGGAAGCCGAGATCACCGATACGGTTCATCACGAAGGCTTTCTTCGCGGCATTGGTATAATCACGGTTTTTAAACCAGAATCCGATAAGCAGATAAGAACAAAGTCCCACGCCTTCCCAGCCTATGAACATCACCAGATAATTGGCACCCAATACCAGCAATAGCATGGAGAAAACAAACAGGTTGAGGTAGGCAAAATACTTCACCATGCCTTCATCTTCATGCATATAGGAAGTGGAATACACATGAATGAGAAAACCGATTCCGGTAATGATAAGCAAAAACAGAGAAGAAAGGCTATCAACATGAAACGCCAGCGGGATGTGCAATCTGCCCGATTCAATGAAGCTGAACAACTCCACGTCGAAATTGGCACCCTGACGCACGTCAAAGAACACAACCAGCGAGAGAATAAACGATAACAACACGGTGCCGCTTCCGATCATTCCTCCCAGCGACTTAGGGATAGTGCGCCATCCAAGTCCGTTGATAAGAAAGCCCAGCAGCGGAAGAGCCGGGATAAGCGATATGAGTAAGTGGCTATTTTCTATCATAAAGAAGGTGTAATTCAATACAGATGTTGCTAATGAACTTCCCTTAGTGTTTCAGTCTGTTCAGAATATTGATGTCAACGGAGTGTACTTTTCGGTACATCATTACGATAATGGCAAGTCCTACGGCTACTTCTGCCGCAGCTACCACCATTACAAAGAATACAAATATCTGGGCCGAGGCATCGTTAAACATTTTGGAGAATGCCACCAGCAGGAGATTTACCGAGTTCAACATCATCTCAATGCACATGAAAATGATGATGGCATTGCGGCGCATGAGTGTACCCATGATACCGATACAGAACAGCGCCAAACTCAGGAATATATAATATTGAATAGGCATTGACGAATTAGTTTTGATTTAGATTTTTCCCTGCCGCCGCAGAAGATTCTTTTTTACCAATAACCATTGCTCCGATCATAGCACTGAGGAACAGCACACTGGCTATTTCAAACGGCAGCACATATTTTTTGAACAAGGTATTTCCAAGGTTCTTGATCAGACCTATATCTGTGCTGGTTTTTTCCAGCGTACCGGTAAGACGGGTATCACGCAGCGCCGCCAGGATTACCAGGAAAAGAATTCCTCCGGAAATAATGCCCGCAAGCTGAACCAGCCTGCTTTTCTGCGGTTCCACATCGGAATTCAGGTTCATGAGCATGATGACGAAAAGGAAAAGTACCATGATCGCCCCTGCATACACGATAATGTTTACAATGAAAAGAAACTGCGCGTTCATGAGAATGTAGTGCCCCGAGATAGAAAAGAACGTGGCAATCAGAAACAGGACACTGTTAACCGGGTTGCGGCTCAGGATCACACCCAGCGCGCAACTGATGGAAACGGCGGTCAGCAGCCAGAAAAGTATTTCGAACAAATCCATTATTGAATATTCTCTTGTTTTTTGGGATGAGGAATCAGCAGATCTTCCTTTTTGTAGATCATGCTGCGGCGGCTGTAATTGGAAGGCATCACTGTCTCGCTCAGATAAATAGCGTCTTTAGGACAAGCTTCTTCGCAAAATCCGCAGAAGATGCAGCGCAACATGTTGATCTCGTATTTGGCAGCATACTTCTCTTCGCGGTACAGATGTTCCTCTCCGGGCTTGCGTTCTGCTGCCTCCATAGTGATAGCCTCTGCCGGACAAGCCAGGGCGCACAGTCCGCAGGCAGTACAACGTTCACGTCCTTCCTCGTCGCGATTCAGTACATGCAGACCGCGAAATACCGGACTGAAAGGACGTTTTTCTTCCGGATAGCTTATGGTAGCTTTCTTCTTGAAAATATGACCTACCGTAATGCTCAACCCTTTCAGAATGGCAGGAATATAGATCTTTTCACCGAAGGTCATCGGGTCGCGATTGACGGGAACAGATCTGTTGGTTAGTTTTTGCATCTTTAAAATTCAATAGTAAAAGTTAATAAATCCCGGTTCACACATTCACGCCAACTTACTTTTACAGTCCGGTCTTTTATCGTTCCGGTATCTTATACTTATTCCTCTTCTTAGTCGGCAAGCCACAGGATTACCGCACCGGTTGCCAGCATGTTCACCAGGGCCAACGGTATCAGCGACTTCCAGCCCAAACGCATCAACTGATCGTAGCGGAAGCGCGGCAACGTCCAGCGGATAAACATAAAGAACAGGATAAAGCCTACTATTTTGATAAACAGCGCTGCTACACAGGTAAGCACAAACACCCATTCAGGCATGGCAGCTGCCACAGCATCCATAAAAGGATAGTTATAACCGCCAAAGAACATGGTAGCCATGATGGCGGAGCTGATAAACATATTGATATATTCAGCAAAAAGATAAAGACCCAGTTTCATCGAAGAATACTCCAGATGGTAACCCATGTTCAGTTCGCTTTCTGCCTCCGGAAGGTCAAAAGGTGCGCGGTTGAGTTCCGCGAACGAACAAATCAGGAAGATGAAAAAGCCTAAAGGTTGTTTGAAGAAGTTCCAGGTAAAATAACCATCATTCCAAAAGCCGTGTTGTTGCTCGACGATGGTTTTCAGGCTCAGCGTATTGGCTACCATCAGCAGGGCTATCAGCGAAAGACCCATTGCCAGTTCGTAAGAAATAGCCTGCGAAGCCGCACGGACACTACTAAGCAATGAATATTTATTATTGGATGCCCAGCCACCCAGCATGATACCATAAACTCCAAGACTTACAACAGCAAATATGAATAGAATGCCAATGTTCACATCGGCAACTTGTAAAGAAATGACGCGATCACCGATAGTAAATGATGGTCCCCAGGGAATCACAGCACTGGTCATCAGCGCGGTGACCATAAACATGGCAGGCCCGAGGATGAACAGAACGCGGGTAGAATTTTGCGGGATTATTTCTTCTTTAAAGAACAGTTTTCCACCATCTGCAAGGGGTTGCAATAGACCCCAAAGTCCGGCACGGGCAGGACCGATACGATCTTGCATCACAGCTGCTACCTTACGTTCTCCCCATGTAGAATAGGCGGCGATACCGAGCGATATCAACAATACGATGGTGATAAGCACAATCTTTTCGACGATAAAAAGCCAGTCTATTTGCATCAGGAGCATAGCGGTGCAAAATTATAGTTAGTTAGTTAAAAGTCTTTTTTCTTTTGGGTCCCGGCCGGATAGCTTTCTATGAGGCTATTGCGGCGTTGGCACCGTTCATCGTCTGTCTTACTATGAAGCAGTTTTTTTATTTTTTCCTGCCCACTTCCAGCTTCCGTTGTCCTTCCAGCTTTTGGTTTGGCAGAAAATCATCTGAATGCGACGGTCCTTCAATCTTCGACAAATCAATCTCCGGACGGTTCACATCACTTATCTCGTGGATGTTAAACAACAGCTTCGGACTCTTGCCAATGATCTGATTTACCAGTTCCGGCTGAGCTTCCACGGCTCCGCGGTAGTGATTGGCAGATATGACGCTGTGTCTGTCCACCTTCGACGGACCTTCAATCACCCAGTCGCTTGTTTCTTTTTTATGGAAGCGGCAGTCGTTGCATATCCAGTCTTCTACTTCACCCCATTTGTCTTTCCGTGCGGTAACACGGAATACTTCGTCGCCACGATACCACAGCCGAACTTTACCACTACAGGTCGGGCAATCTCTGTGAGCATCCACAGGCTTCGTAAACCATACCCTTTGTTTAAAGCGGAAGGTTCTATCTGTTAGCGCCCCTACCGGACAAACATCAATCACATTGCCGATAAACTCATTATCCAGCGCCTTGTTGATTACCGTGCTAATCGCAGCATGATCACCTCTGTCCACCACTCCATGTTCGCGGCGTCCTGTAAGCTGTTCCGCTGTAAACACACAACGGTAGCACAGGATACAGCGCGTCATATGCAACTGTATATAATCTCCGATATCTTCTTTCTCGAAAGTCCTGCGCTCAAATTCATAGCGTGTACCGGCAGTGCCATGCTCATAGCTCAGATCCTGAAGATGACATTCGCCCGCCTGATCGCAGATGGGGCAGTCAAGCGGGTGGTTAATCAGCAGCATTTCGGTTACACCCTTGCGGGCTTCCAGCACCCGTTCAGAAGTGATGCTCTTCACCTCCATACCATCCATTACCGTAGTACGACAGCTTGCTACCAGTTTCGGCATGGGGCGCGGGTCTTTTTCGGAACCCTTGCTTACTTCTACCAGACAGGTACGGCATTTACCGCCACTGCCCTGGAGTTTGCTATAATAACACATGGCCGGAGGTGTCACATCGCCGCCGATTTGTCTTGCAGCATTAAGGATAGTCGTACCCGCAGGGACTTCTATCGTTATGTTGTCTATTGTTACTTTAAATTTTTGATCACTCATTGTTCTATATTTCTCGCAACGGACGCAACGAAAATAAGGCTACGCAACAACTACAAATTATTTACTATTCTGTGAATACCATCTTTCAAGTACACAACATTAATGTTGATACTACTATTACCTTGTTCTCAATGATCAAATCTACTCTATACCTGTCTCAAGCCTTATGTTTTCATGAATCAAGGGAATAGGATGCTGTTTTTTGAATTCTATTCCAGGTTTTGCCCATTCTTAACAGAAGATCTATTCATAAACACTTTCAAACAATCCCGGACCATACTGCTATCGTTGCGGACAACAATCAGCCTCTGTGAGAAACTAGGCTGTCGCCGGCAACGGATCTGCATAATGCGCCAATCCGAAATTCCTCATTTGTGCTTCTTCCGGATGGGTCACATGCCATTCAAACTCGTCGCGGAAGTGGCGGATAGCTGCTGCTACCGGCCAGGCTGCCGCATCACCCAGCGGACAAATCGTATTACCCTCGATCTTGCTCTGAATATCCCAAAGCAGATCTATATCGCTTATTTTACCTTTTCCGTATTCGATGTTCTTCAAAATCTTGTACATCCATCCCGTACCTTCCCTGCAAGGGCTGCATTGTCCGCAGCTTTCATGGTTGTAGAAACGGGCCAGGGTCATGGTATGTCTTACCACACATTGGTCTTCATCTAAAACAATAAATCCTCCCGATCCCATCATCGTACCGGTAGCAAATCCACCCTCGGAAAGACTTTCGTAGTTCATATACCGCGTCTCGCCTTTCGCTGTCTTGAACAGTAGGTTGGCAGGTACTATCGGTACGGAAGAACCACCAGGGATACAGGCTTTGAGTCTTTTGCCCTTCGGAATGCCTCCACAGAATTTATCGGAGTAGATAAACTCTTCCACAGTTTCCGTCATGGTGATTTCGTAAACCCCCGGTTTGTTGATATTACCACAGGCAGAGATCAGTTTGGTGCCGGTAGAACGTCCCACGCCGATCTTCGCATATTCGTCGCCACCCATGTTGATGATGGGAACCACTGCTGCCAGCGTTTCCACATTGTTTACCACAGTCGGGCGCATCCAAAGACCTTGTACAGCCGGGAATGGAGGTTTGATTCGCGGATTACCACGCTTTCCTTCCAGACTTTCGATCAATGCCGTTTCTTCCCCACAGATATAGGCACCGCCTCCGCGTTGCACGTATATTTCACAATCGAAGCCTGTACCCAGAATATTTTTACCCAGCCAGCCATTGTTTTTAGCTTCAGCTATGGCTTGTTCGAGTATGTCTACAATCCACGCGTATTCGCCGCGGATATAGATAAAAGTCAGGTTGCTGCCCAGCGCGTAGGAACTCACGATAAGTCCCTCCACCAGCAAGTGTGGGAGAAACTCCATCAGGTACCTGTCTTTGAAAGTGCCGGGTTCTGATTCATCGGCATTGCAGACCAGGTGACGAGGCACACCTTCCGGTTTTGCCAGAAAGCTCCATTTCATACCTGTCGGGAAGCCCGCTCCGCCACGACCTCTCAGTCCGCTCTTCTTCACCTCTTCCACCACCTCGTCGGGTGTCATCTTGAGCGCTTTCTCAACAGAGCGGTAGCCGCCATGTTTACGATATGCATCGTAGTAGCGGATACCCTCGATATGTGCGTTTTCTAATAAGAGTTTCATTAGTCCTTTTCTATCAAATGCTTGTCTAAGAAGGTTTTCAAACGTATCAAATCATTGTTATTTGCAAAATCAAAACTCCAGAGTCGTTGATCTGTAAAATCTCGATTTAAGTCTTTTATCTTGTTCTTATCAGCCTTGGTAGTACCATGTAAACACTCCAAATAAACGTAAATTCTAGATTTCTCGGCTGGTAAAGTAAAACCCTTTCCCGAATGTTCTAAACATTGTTCAAAATTCCCCCAACAACTCATTATGTCCTCGTTTTCAGGGTTTATGCAAGTTTTCAATAAAGTTTCT
>Ga0182793_1000233_pt1 | contig 49477 bp, 34 predicted proteins | sample Passage237A_FD_130498 | JGI IMG/M metagenome (GOLD analysis project Ga0182793, IMG submission 130498) | Cellulose adapted compost microbial communities from Newby Island Compost Facility, Milpitas, CA, USA - Passage2 37A (version 2) (version 2) ... | reverse complement strand
GGCCGCCAGTCTGGCGGGGCTGGCCGCGCACCGGATGGCGCTGGGCATCAACAGCCTGCTGGTGCTGGTGATGGTCCGCCACACGTCGGTGCCGCACGTCGAGGTCGCGGGGCTGGGCACGGCGGCGCTGTTCCTCGGCGCGGTCGGCGCAGGCGCACTGCTCGCGGCGGCGGTGATGCCCGCCGCGGTGGCCCGCTGGGGCCGCTACGCCACCACCAACGGGGCGCTGCTGGCCGCCGCCGTCATCCAGCTCGGCGGTTCCGGGCTGCAGCTGCCGGTGATGGTCGGCTGCGGCTTCCTGCTGGGCCTGGCCGGACAGGTGGTCAAGCTGTGCGTGGACAGCGCGATGCAGCTCGACGTCGACGACGCGCTGCGCGGGCACGTGTTCACCGTCCAGGACGCCACCTTCTGGATGTCGTTCATCCTCGCGATCACGCTGGCGGCGCCGTTCATCCCGGCCGACGGCCACGCGCCGGCGCCGGCCGTGGCCGGCGTCGTCGTCTACCTCGGCGGCCTGGCGGTGCACGCGGTCGTGGGCAGGCCCGCGCCGGACCGGCGCTAAGGTACCCGCATGGCGAGCGCCGAACCGATGGTGGCCGACCTCCGCGCGGAAACCGACGAGTTGGACGCCCTGGTCGCCGATCTGCCCGCGGAGCGCTGGGCGACGCCGACGCCCGCAGCGGGCTGGACCATCGCACACCAGATCGCGCACCTGCTGTGGACCGACCGGGTGGCGCTCACCGCCGTCACCGACGAGGCGGCCTTCGCCGACGTGCTCGCCGAGGCGGCCAAGGATCCCAACGGCTTCGTCGACGCCGGGGCCGAGGAGCTGGCGGCAACGCCACCCGACCGGCTGCTGGCCGACTGGCGCGCCACCCGCACCAGGTTGCACGACGAATTGCTCGGGGTGGCCGACGGGCGCAAGCTGCCGTGGTTCGGCCCGCCGATGAGCGCGGCGTCGATGGCCACCGCGCGGCTGATGGAGACCTGGGCGCACGGCCTCGACGTCGCCGACGCGCTCGGGGTGCGCCGACCGGCGACGGCGCGGCTGCGCTCGATCGCCCACATCGGCGTGCGCACACGTGATTTCGCGTTCACCGTGAACGGCCTTGAGTCACCGGCGGATCCGTTCCGGGTCGAGCTGCGCGCACCGGACGGGTCGACGTGGACGTGGGGACCGGACGACGCCGCGCAACGGGTGACCGGATCGGCGGAGGACTTCTGCCTGCTCGTCACCCAGCGGCGGCCCCGCGCCGAGCTCGATGTGACCGCCGAGGGCCCCGACGCCGAGCGGTGGCTGGGCATCGCGCAGGCGTTCGCCGGACCGCCCGGACCGGGTCGCGGCTGACGTCTACCGCTGGTCGGCGCCGTCGGCCCGGCCGTCCCCGTCGCCGTCGCGCAGCGTGACGTCCCAGCGGCCGTCGCCGTCGGTGTCGACGAACGCGCGCCCCGCGCCGAACGCCTGGTCCGCCACCCCGTCACCGTCGCTGTCGCGCAGGTCGTCGGGTTGACCGTCGGCGTCGACGTCGGCGGGTCCCCCGCTGTGCTCGGCGCCGTCCAGCCCGAACCAGCGCAGGCTCGGCGCGCGGTCCACCGCGACCGCCCAGGTGCCGGCGCCGTCGTCGGTGAAATACGCCGGCGACACCGCGTGATCGCGCACCAGCTGGTCGGCCACCCCGTCGCCGTCCAGATCGGCCAGCGCGTCGTCGACCAACCCGTCGCCGTCGAAGTCCAGCCCCACCGCGTCGAACACCCCGTCGCCGTTCACGTCGACGTCGGGCGGCGCGCTCCACATGGTGGCCGACCCGTCCCCGTCCCCCAGGCAGTAGTCCATGCCGGTTAGACGGGCCGCCCCTCCTTCGCGTTCCACCACGCCAGCAGTTCGGCGGTGGCCTCCTCCCGCGACAGCGGGCCGCGATCGAGCCGCAGCTCCTTGAGGTACTTCCACGCCTCCCCCACCTGCGGCCCGGGCGGGATGCCGAGGATCTCCATGATCTCGTTGCCGTCCAGGTCGGGCCGCACCCGCGCCAGATCCTCCTTGGCGGCCAGTTCGGCGATGCGCTGCTCCAGGTCGTCGTAGGCGGCCTGCAGCCGGGCCGCGCGGCGCTTGTTGCGGGTCGTGCAGTCGGCGCGCACCAGCTTGTGCAGCTTGGGCAGCAGCGGGCCGGCGTCGGTGACATAGCGGCGCACCGCCGAATCGGTCCAGCGGCCGTCGCCGTAGCCGTGGAACCGCAGGTGCAGGTAGACCAGCTGGGAGACGTCGTCGACCATCTGCTTGGAGTACTTCAGGGCCCGCATCCGCTTGCGCACCATCTTCGCGCCGACCACCTCGTGGTGGTGGAAGCTGACCCCGCCGTCGGGCTCGTGGCGGCGGGTGGCCGGCTTGCCGATGTCGTGCAGCAGCGCCGCCCAGCGCAGCACCAGATCCGGGCCCTCGTCCTCAAGGTCGATGGCCTGGCGCAGCACGGTCAGCGAGTGCCAGTACACATCCTTGTGCTGATGGTGCTCGTCGATGGCCATCCGCATCGCACCCACCTCGGGCAGCACCACATCACCCAGCCCGGTCTGCACCATCAGGTCGATGCCGGCGACCGGATCGACGCCCAGCAGGAGCTTGTCCAGTTCGGCGGCCACCCGCTCGGCGGTGATCCGTTCCAGCTGCGGCGCCATCGCCAGCAGCGCCTCGAGCACCCGCGGCGCGACGGTGAACTCCAGCTGCGACACGAAGCGCGCCGCGCGCAGCATACGCAGCGGATCGTCCCCGAACGACACCTCCGGCGCCGACGGGGTGTCGAGCACACGGTCGCGCAGCGCGGCCAGCCCACCGAGCGGATCGTGGAACTCGGCGGGCCCGTCCGCGGTGACCCGCACCGCCATCGCGTTGACGGTGAAGTCGCGGCGCACCAGGTCGTCGTCGAGATTGTCGCCGAAGGCCACCTCCGGGTTGCGCGACACCTGGTCGTAGGTGTCGGCGCGGAACGTGGTGATCTCCAGCCGCTGGCCCGCCTTGCCGACGCCGACGGTGCCGAACTCGATGCCGGTGTCCCACAGCGCGTCGGCCCAGCCGCGCAGCATCTTCTGCATCTGCTCGGGCCGGGCGTCGGTGGTGAAGTCCAGGTCGGTGAGCTCGCGGCCGAGCGCCGCGTCGCGCACGCTGCCGCCGACGAGATAGAGCTGATGTCCGGCGTCGGTGAAGATCCGGCCTAACTCGCGCAGCAGGTCGCGATGCCGGTTCAGCGCAATCTGCGCGGCGGCAAGCAGTTCGGCATCGGCCGTGCTGTCATGGCGGGGCACGTTCGGACAGCCTAATCGGCAACGGGTATGTCACGACCGGTGAGTGTGACCGGGCCGAATTTGTCTGGCAGCTACTATCGCTTGGGTGTCGGACGGCGAACAGGCCAAACCACGACGGCGCCGCGGGCGGCGTCGCGGCCGACGCGCTGCCGGTCCACCCGAGTCGGTGGCCGAGCACCGGCACGCCGACACCCAGCAGGCCGGTGCCGAGTCCCAGCCGAGCCCCGGCCACACCAGCCAGCCGGGCCAACCCGGCCAACCCGGCCAGCCCAAACCCCGCAAGCAGCGCCCGCGCCGCCCCCCCGATCGGCTGCGCACGGTGCACGAGACCTCGGCGGGCGGCCTGGTCATCGACGGCATCGACGGCCCGAAGGAAGCGCAGGTCGCCGCGCTGATCGGGCGCATCGACCGGCGCGGACGGATGCTGTGGTCGCTGCCGAAGGGCCACATCGAGATGGGCGAGACGGCCGAGCAGACCGCGATCCGCGAGGTCGCCGAGGAGACCGGCATCCGCGGCGACGTGCTGGCCGCGCTGGGCAGCATCGACTACTGGTTCGTCACCGAGGGGCGCCGGGTGCACAAGACGGTGCACCATTACCTGATGCGGTTTCTGGGCGGCGAACTGTCCGATGAGGACGTCGAGGTCAGCGAGGTGGCCTGGGTGCCGCTCAAGGAGTTGCCGTCCCGGCTCGCCTACGCCGACGAGCGCCGCCTCGCCGAAGTCGCCGACGAGTTGATCGACAAGCTGCACGCGGATGGGCCCGCCGCGTTGCCGCCGCTGCCGCGCACCACACCGCGGCGCCGGCCCCAGACGCATTCGCATACCCGCAACCGTCGGCCCGACGACAAGTCCTCTCGGCGGACGAACGGCTGCGGCCAAGGCCCGTGACCACCGCGGGGCCGCGCATCGGCCGGGCGGCGCGTCTTGTCACGGTGATCGGGCTCGTGCTGCTGTTCCTCCCGGTGACGCCGCGGGCACTGGCCAACCAGCCGGGCGCGACGCCGTTCCTGCAGATCCGCATCGACTCGGTCACCCCCGACGTCGTCACCACCACCAGCGAGCCCACCATCACGGTGACCGGGGTGGTGGAGAACGTCGGCGACCGCGATGTGCGCGACGTGATGGTCCGCCTCGAGGACGCGGCGGCGGTGACCTCCTCGACCGGGCTGCGCACCAACCTCACCGGCAACGTCGACCAGTACGAGCCGGTCGCCGACTTCATCACACTGGCACCGGAACTTGCTCGCGGACAACAAGTTCCGTTCAAACTGTCCTACCCGCTGCGGTCGTCGACGGAACCGTCGCTGTCGATCGAGGAACCCGGGGTCTACCCCGTGATGGTCAACGTCAACGGCACCCCCGACTACGGCGAGCCCGCCCGCCTCGACGACGCCCGCTTCCTGCTGCCGGTGCTCGGCGTGCCCCCCGACCCGTCCAGCGAGCACACCGACACCCCGCTGGCGGGGGTCCCACCGGACACCAGCGAACCGGTGCGCCTCACGCTGCTGTGGCCGATCGCCGACCGGCCGCGGCTGGCGGCCGGCGCCCCGGGCGGCACGACCCCGGTCCGGTTGATCGACGACGAGTTGGCGACGTCGCTGGCGCCCGGCGGCCGGCTCGAGGCGCTGCTGGCGGCCGTCGAGTTCGCCACCCGGCCGGAGGTCGACCCGGAGCGCCAGCTCCGGCTCGCGACCTGCCTGGCGGTCGACCCGGATCTGCTGGTCACCGTCAACGCGATGACCGGCGGGTACGTCGTCAACCACGGCCCGGATGCCGGACCGGGCACCCCTACGCACCCGGGCACCGGCCAGCAGGCCGCCATCGACTGGCTCAACCGGCTGCGCGAGCTGGCCAAGCGGATGTGCGTGGCGCCGACGACGTACGCGCAGGCGGACCTGGACGCCCTGGGCCGGGTGGGCGACCGCGGCCTGGACGGGATCGCGCTCAACGCCGCCGGCGACATCGTCAACCAGATCCTCGGCATCACGTCGGTGCGCGGGGCGAGCCTCGTCGGCGACGGCCCGCTCACCGGCCGGGCGGTCAACGTGCTCTCCGAGCAGGGGCAGACCGTCGCGATCGGGGCCGCCCAGCTGCCGGTCGACGATGCGGATTCCGACGCCGAGGGGTATACCGGCCCGCCGGCCACCGCGGACGTGACCCCGGTGCGCTACACCCCGCAGGTGGTGTCGGCCCCGTTCGACCCGGCGGTGGGCGCGGCACTGGCCGGTATGGGCACCGAACCGTCCACGCCGTCCTATCTCGCCCCCGCGCTGGCCGTTCCGCTGCAGCACGACTCCCCGGTGGCCCGCCGCCAGGACGGACTCGGGGCGCTGCTGTGGCGGGCGCTGAACCCGGACACCACCCCGCGCACCGAGATCCTCGCGCCGCCGCTGATGTGGACCGCGCAGGCCCAGGACGCCCAGTCGGTGCTCACCGCGGTCGCGTCGGTTCTCAACGCCGGTCTGGCCGTGCCGCACCCCCTGCCCGCGGTCATCGCCGACGGCAATGCGGTGCCGCCGCAAGACCTTTCACCGCTACCGGGTGACGATCTGGGTGATCCGCGCGGGCGGTTCGACGACGCGGTGGTGTCCGGGATCGCCGCGGTCACCGGAAGGCTGTGGGGGCTGACCGCGGCGCTGACCACCGACCCGCGCACCGGCCTCACCGGATTCGGTTACACCGCACCGCTGCGCGAGGACATGCTGCGCGCGTTGAGCCTGTCGGTGCCGCCGGACGCCCGCAACGGGTTGGCCCAGCAGCGGCTGACCACCGTCGGTCGCACGGTCGACGACATGTTCCGGGCCGTCACCATCGTCAACCCCGGCGGCTCCTACACCCTGGCCACCGAGCACAGCCCGCTGCCGCTGGCGCTGCGCAACGACCTGGCGGTGCCGATCCGGGTGCGCCTCGATGTCGCCGCGCCGCCCGGGATGACCGTCACCGACATGGGCGAGATCGAGTTGCCGCCGGGGTTCCTGCCGATCCGGGTGCCGATCGAGGTGCACTTCACCCAGCGGTTCGCCGTCGACGTCTCGCTGCGCACGGCCGACGGGCTGCCGCTCGGCGAGCCGGTCCGGTTGTCGGTGCACTCCAACGCCTACGGCAAGGTGCTGTTCTTCATCACGCTGTCGGCGGGCGCGGTGCTGGTGCTGTTGGCCGGGCGGCGACTGTGGCACCGGTTCCGCGGCCAACCCGACCGGGCCGACCTGGACCGGCCGGATCCGCTCGAGGTGGCGCTGCGCTTCGACGAAGACGTGGCGGCGCGACGAGCCGGCGAACCGCGCAGCCGCGGAGGCGCCTCGTGACCGGTCCCGAGCGGGCGCGGCGTCCCGAGCTCACCGACGCCGCGGTGGTGCAGCGGTCCTGGGGCATGGCCTTCGCCACCCTGATGAGCCGGCTCACCGGGTTCGCCCGCATCGTCCTGGTCGCCACCATCCTCGGCGCCGCGCTGGCCAGCGCGTTCTCGATCGCCTACCAGCTACCCAACCTGATCGCCGCGCTGGTGCTGGAGGCCACCTTCACCGCGATCTTCGTGCCCGTGCTGGCCCGCGCCGAGCGCGACGATCCCGACGGCGGTGCCGCGTTCGTGCGGCGGCTGGTCACGCTGGCGACGACGCTGCTGGTGGTCACCACGACGCTGTCGCTCGCGATGGCACCGCAGCTCGTCGGGCTGATGCTCGGCAGCGAACCGGAGGTCAACCGCGACCTGACGTTGGCGTTCTCCTATCTGCTCTTGCCGCAGGTGCTGTTCTACGGCCTGTCGTCGGTGTTCATGGCAATCCTGAACACCCGCAACATATTCGGGCCCCCGGCGTGGGCCCCGGTGTGCAACAACCTGGTGGCGCTGACCACGCTCGTGGTGTATCTGATTGTGCCGGGCGAGCTTTCGCTCGACCCAGTGCGCATGGGCAACGCCAAGCTGTTGGTGCTCGGCATCGGGATGACACTCGGCACGGTCACCCAGGTGCTGGTGCTCTACGTGGCGATCCGGCGCGAGCGCATCAGCCTGCGCCCGCTGTGGGGCATCGACGACCGGCTCAAGAAGTTCGGCACGATGGCCGCGGCGATGGTGCTGTACGTGCTGATCAGCCAGGCCGGGTTGATCATCGGCAACCGGATCGCCAGCGGTGCCGCGGCATCCGGTCCGGCCATCTACAACTACACCTGGCTGGTGCTACAGCTGCCGTTCGGCATCATCGGCGTGACGGTGCTGACCGTGGTGATGCCCCGGCTCAGCCGGAACGCCGCGGCCAACGACAACCCCGCGGTGCTGGCCGATCTGTCGCTGGCCGTCCGGTTGACCATGGTCACGTTGATCCCGATCGTGGCAGTGATGACCGTGGGCGGGCCCGCCATCGGCAGCGCGCTGTTCGCGTACGGCAATTTCGGCGACGTCGACGCCGGCTACCTCGGCATGGCCATCACACTGTCGGCGTTCACGCTGATTCCGTATGCGCTTGTGCTACTTGAACTTCGGGTGTTCTACGCCCGGGAACAGCCGTGGACCCCGATCGCCCTGATCGTCGTGATCACCGGAGTGAAGGTGGCCGCGTCGCTGGTGGCCCCCCACGTCACCGACGATCCCGATCTGGTGGCCGGATATCTCGGCACGGCCAACGGGCTGGGCTTCCTCGCCGGCGCGACGGTCGGGTACGTGCTGCTGCGGGCCAACCTCAATCCGCCCAACGGCAGGCTGGTCGACCTCACGGTGGTGCGCACGGTCCTGGTGACGGTCGCCGCCTCGCTGGGCGCCGGGTTGGTCGCCCACGTCTGCGATCGGCTGCTCGGGTTCGAGGCGCTGACCCGGACCTGGGGCGGTGGCGGATCGTTGCTGCGGCTGTTCGCGCTCGGCGCGATCATGGCGCCGATCATCGCGGGCGTGCTGCTGGCCGCGAAGGTGCCCGAGGCGATGGCGGCCAAGGCCGCCGTGCTGCGCCGGCTGGGCCGGGGTGGGGATTTAGCCGCCGACGCGGTTACGCCGTCCGACCCGGCACCGGCCACCGACGGCCTCACGTACCCTGAACAGAGGAATTCGTCCGTGCGGGCGCGTCGGCACCCCCCGCCGAGCGTGCGGCGCGGACCCCCGGCAGCGGTTGCCGGGACGGCGATGCGGAAAGGACCAGCGGTGAGCAATCAACCCGCAGGCGACTCCGCGCCCGACAGCACAGCGACCACCAAGATCCCCCTGCCGGACGCCGGGGCGCACCGGTCCGAGGTGCGGGCTGATGAGTTTCAGCCGGACGTGTCGGCGGGGCCGCCGGGCGAGGCCGCGGAGTCGGCAGCAGACACCACCCGGTTAGCCTCCGATCCCCCCCGGCCGGAGACCGGTAACGGCACCGCGCCGCTGCCGGTGTCCGGCCCGCCCGGCGAGGAGGACGTTCACCTGGTGCCGGGTGCCGTCGTGTCCGGTGGCCGGTACCGGCTGCTGGTATTCCACGGCGGCCCGCCCGCGCTGCAGTTCTGGCAGGCCCTCGACATCGCGCTGGACCGGCAGGTCGCGCTGACGTTCGTCGGCGCGGACGGCTCCCTGTCCGACGACGAGGTCTCGAAGATCCTGTCGCGCACGCTGAAATTGAGCCGCCTGGATATGCCGGGGGTGGCCCGGGTGCTCGATGTCGCCAACACCGGGTCCGGCGGCCTGGTGGTCTCGGAGTGGATCCGGGGTGGGTCGCTGGCCGAGGTGGCCGACACCCAGCCCTCACCGATCGGCGGGGCGCGCGCGATCCAGTCGCTGGCCGCGGCCGCGGAGGCGGCGCACCGCGCGGGTGTGCCGCTGTCCATCGACCATCCCAGCCGGATCCGGGTCAGCATCGAGGGTGACGTGGCGCTGGCGTTTCCCGCCATCCTCCCCGATGCGACCGAAGAGGACGACATCCGCGGGATCGGCGCCGCGCTCTACGCGCTGCTGATCAACCGCTGGCCGCTACCGGAACCGGGGGTGCGCAGCGGCTTGGCCCCCGCCGACCTCGACGCCACCGGCCATCCCGTCGAACCGCGCGCAGTCGATCGGCACATCCCGTTCCAGATCTCCGCCGCGGCGGCGCGCGCGGTGCAGCAGGGTGGCGGCATCCGCAGCGCCTCGACCATGCTCAACCTGCTGCAGCAGGCGACCGCGATCGCCGATCGCACCGATCTCATCTCGCCGGTCGACGAGATCGAGGAGGTGCCGGAGGTCTACGACGACCGCCTCGAGGTCGACGAGGATCCCGAGACGTCGGCGCGGCGCCGCAAGGCGCTGCTGATCGGTGTCTCGGTCGGTGCCGGGATCCTGATCCTCGCGTTGGTCGTGCTGGCCACGGTGCTCAGCCGCCTTTTCGGCGACGTCGGCGACGGCCTGGGCGGCGAGGAGCTCGGGCTCAACACCCCGACCACCTCCGCCGACAGCGGCGGCGCCGGCCGCACTGTGAAACCCGTTGGGGTGACGGTGTTCTCGCCAGAAGGCGAGGCCGACGCACCGGCGTTGGCGCCGTTGGCGATCGACGGTAACGCGACGACGGTCTGGCCGATCGACACCTACACCGATCCGGTGCCGTTCCCGAACTTCAAGAACGGTGTCGGGCTGATGCTGCAGTTGCCCAAACCGACCAAGGTCGGGGAGGTCACCGTGAACCTCAACAGCACCGGCACCGAGGTGGAGCTCCGCTCGGCACAGACCGGCTCGCCGGCATCGCTGGAGGACACCACGCTGCTCACGCCCGCGACGCCGCTGCGGCCGGGGACCAACACCATCAAGGTCAACGATCCGACGCCGACCACCTACCTGTTGGTGTGGGTGTCGACGCTGGGCCACGTCAACGGCGAGAGCCGCTCGGACATCGCCGAGATCACGGTCAAGGAGGCCGGCTAGAAGCTCCCGCGTTCGCGGTTATCCACAGGCGGCCAAAGAGGTGTCGGGGCACCCCCACGGCGCCGTTTAGTGTTCGGCTGTGGGGTCCATCGGGGGGAATGGCGGACACCGCAGCGATGCCGAGCTGCTGGCCGCCCACGTCACCGGCGACCGGTATGCGTTCGAGGAGCTGTTCTACCGGCACCACCGCCAGCTGTACCGGCTGGCGCTGATGACCAGCCGGGACCCCGACGACGCGGCCGACGCACTGCAGGACGCGATGCTGGCCGCACACCGCACCGCCCACAGTTTCCGCCACGACGCCGCGGTCAGCAGCTGGCTGTACCGCATCGTGGTGAACGCCTGCCTGGACCGGTTACGCCGCAACAAGAATCGTGCCGCCGGCGAGCTGTTCGCCGACGCCTGCCCGCTGCCGGATCCGACCGCGCGGGTGGACAACATGCTGGTGATCGAACGCGAGCTGATGCGGCTACCCGTCGCACAACGCGCCGCCGTCGTCGCCGTGGACATGCAGGGCTACTCGGTCGCCGAGACCGCGCGGATGCTCGGGGTGCCCGAGGGCACGGTGAAGAGCCGCTGCGCCCGGGCCCGCGCCAAGCTGGCGCGGGCGCTCGACCCGACCCGCTGAACCCATGGTGTGATGCACACTGGCTAGCATCAGCGCGATCGGCGGGGAGCGGCGATGGACGGCGGCAGCGGGGCGAAGCCCGATCCGGCCGCGCTCGCCCGGGTCCGGGCGGATCTGGCCGCGCTGGGCGCCGACGCCGACTCCGCCCCCGAGGTGCCGCCGGCCGTCACGGCCCGCGTCGTCGCCGCGCTGCGTGCCGAACCGGCTCACTCGGTGCCGCGCCCGCGGCTGCGGCGCGCCCAGTTGGCGGCGCTGCTCGTCGGCCTGGTCGCGACGCTGACCGCCGGGGTGGTCGGGGCGGTGATGCTGACCCGCGAACCGGCGCCGCTGTTCGCCACCGGCCCGACCGCTGAGCGCATCACCGTGGACCGGGCAGCCGGGATGCCGATCCCGGACGCAAAGATCCTCGAAACGCTCTCGCAGCCACCCGATTTCGGGTTGCTGGCCGACCCCGCCGCGCGGGCCTCCTGCCTCGAGGGCCTTGGCTACCCCACCACAACCCCGGTGCTCGGCGCCCGCACCGTCGACCAGCCGGACGGGCCGGCCGTGCTGTTGGTGCTGCCCGACCGCCGCCCCGACGCGGTGGTCGCGGCGCTGGTGCGGCCGACCTGCAACGCGGCACACCCCGCCCTGGTCGCCAGGGCCGTGCTGGACCGCCCGTAAGGTGTGATCAGGCCCATGTCGGCGGCCTCGGGGGAACACCCGGGCCTAGGCTGGTGTTTTTAACCGTGCTGGTCAACACCGGCGCGGATCGCGGCAGAAAGGCACCCATGACCTCTCCAGTTCATGACGTGATCATCATCGGATCCGGCCCCGCCGGGTACACCGCCGCCATCTACACGGCGCGCGCCCAGCTGTCGCCTCTGGTGTTCGAGGGGGTCCAGTTCGGCGGGGCGTTGATGACCACCACCGAGGTGGAGAACTATCCCGGGTTCAAGGACGGCATCACCGGCCCCGAGCTGATGGACCAGATGCGCGAGCAGGCGCTGCGGTTCGGTGCGGAGCTGCGCACCGAGGACGTCGACGCGGTCTCGCTGGCGGGCCCGATCAAGAGCGTCACCGTCGGCGACACCACCTACCACGCCCGCGCGGTCATCCTCGCGATGGGCGCCGCCGCCCGCCACCTCGGCGTGCCCGGTGAGGAGGAGCGGATCGGCATGGGCGTGAGCACCTGCGCGACCTGCGACGGGTTCTTCTTCCGCGATCAGGACATCGCGGTCGTGGGCGGCGGCGACTCCGCGATGGAGGAGGCCACCTTCCTGACCCGCTTCGCCCGCAGCGTCACGCTCATCCACCGCCGCGACGAGTTCCGGGCGTCGCGCATCATGCTGGAGCGCGCCCGCGCCAACGAGAAGATCACCTTCCTGACCAACACCCAGGTCGTCGCGATCGAGGGCGACCCGAAGGTGAGCGGCGTGAAGCTGCGCAAAACCGTCACCGGCGAGGAGTCCAAGCTCGACGTCACCGGCGTGTTCGTCGCGATCGGCCACGACCCGCGCTCGGAGCTGGTCCGCGGTCAGGTCGACCTCGACGACGACGGGTACGTGCTGGTGCGGCCCGGCTCGACCGCGACCTCGGTGGAGGGCGTGTTCGCCGCCGGCGACCTGGTGGACCGCACCTACCGGCAGGCCATCACCGCCGCGGGCACGGGCTGCTCGGCGGCCATCGACGCCGAGCGTTGGCTGGCCGAAACCGCCTCTGCGGCAACCACTCCCGCCGATCAAGCTACCGAAACACCTGTCCGATAAGGAGACCTCATGGCCGAGACCACTGCCACCGTCGCAGTAACCGACGACACCTTCTCCACCGACGTGCTGTCCAGCAGCACCCCGGTGCTGGTGGACTTCTGGGCCACCTGGTGCGGGCCCTGCAAGATGGTCGCCCCGGTGCTCGAGGAGATCGCCGCCGAGAAGGCCGGCCAGCTCACGGTGGCCAAGCTCGACGTCGACGCCAACCCGGCCACCGCTCGTGATTTTCAGGTGCAGTCGATCCCCACGTTGATCCTGTTCAAGGACGGCTCCCCGGTGAAGCGGATCGTCGGCGCGAAGAGCAAGGCCGCCCTGCTGCGCGAGCTGGAGGGCGCGCTCTAGCCCGGGGCAGCCGTCCCACCAACACTCGCCTGGCGTTTTCTCGATCAACGCCGGTGTCTGCGACAATGCTGCCTAGTCTTGCTGTGCCTGTCAGCGCCAACTCCGCTGACAACCGGGACCGAAGGGCCGCCTATGACGAGTCTGCGTCGCGGTGATCGCGGGAGTGCGGTCGCCGAGATTCGGGCTGCCCTGGCCTCGCTCGGCATGATCGACGACCCCGACGACGCGCTGTCCACCGGCAAGCATGTCGCGCCGGACGTCTTCGACGAAGAACTCGACCGCGCCGTGCGCGCGTTCCAGCAGCACCGCGGCCTGCTGGTGGACGGTGTGGTCGGCGAGGCCACCTACCGGGCCCTGAAGGAGGCGTCCTACCGGCTGGGCGCGCGCATCCTGCACCATCAGTTCGGTGCGCCGATGTACGGCGACGACGTCGCCACGCTGCAGGCCCGGCTGCAGGATCTCGGGTTCTACACCGGTCTGGTCGACGGGCATTTCGGCCTGCACACCCACAACGCGCTGATGTCCTACCAGCGCGAGTACGGCCTGTACCCGGACGGCATCTGCGGCCCGGAAACGTTGCGCTCCTTGTACTTTCTCGGTTCCCGCGTGACCGGCGGTTCCCCCCACGCGATCCGCGAGGAGGAGATGGTGCGCCGCTCCGGCCCGCGCCTGTCGGGAAAACGCATCATCGTCGACCCGGGCCGCGGCGGAACCGACCACGGCCTGATCATGCAGGGCCCGGAGGGACCGATCAGTGAGGCCGACCTGCTGTGGGACATGGCCAGCCGGCTCGAGGGCCGGATGACCGCGATCGGCATGGAGACGTTCCTGTCGCGGCCGGTGGGCCGGTCCCCGTCCGACGCCGAGCGCGCCGCCACGGCCAACACCGTCGGTGCCGACCTGATGATCAGCCTGCGGTGCGCCACCCAGCCGACCCCGGCGGCCAACGGCGTCGCGTCGTTCCACTTCGGCAACTCGCACGGCTCGGTGTCGACCATCGGCCGCAACCTCGCCGACTTCATTCAACGAGAAATCGTGGCGCGCACCGGATTACGCGACTGCCGGGTGCACGGGCGCACCTGGGATCTGCTGCGGCTGACCCGCATGCCGACGGTGCAGGTCGACGTCGGCTACATCAGCAACCCGCACGACCGCGAGCTGTTGATGTCGCCGCAGGCGCGTGACGCGATCGCCGAGGGCATCCTCGCCGCGGTCAAGCGGCTGTACCTGCTCGGCAAGAACGACCGCCCCACCGGCACCTTCACCTTCGCCGAGCTGTTGGCCCACGAGCTGTCGGTGGAGCAGGCCGGCGGCCGCGCGGCCACCAACTAGCGGCCCGCGCCGACGGGCTGCTGCAGCCGGGCCGATTCCAGCAGCCGCTCCAGCGCCGCCTCGACGTCGGCCTTCCAGCCCAGCCCCGGTTCGAGCTCCAACCGCAGCCTCGGGAAGTAGCGGTGATGGCCGACCACCACGAAGCCGGAGTCCAGCAGCAGGTCGGCGTCGAGCACGCACTGCTCGACCGCGCAGTCCCCCATCACCTCGAGGATCGGGCGCAGTTCCGGGGACACCGCCCGGCGGTCGGACAGCTCGGCGATCTCGGCGGTGCGGGCGAACGCCTCCAGGGCGCGCGCACCACGCCGCACCAGGTCCCCGACCACCGCGGCGATCAGGTTGCGCGGCATCGTGTCGGCCTCGGCGCAGGACTCCACGCCCAGCGAGGTGAGCAGGACCGCGTCGGCACTCACCGGTCCGGACGGGAACTGCCGCGCGCGGGGCACCACACCCGGCGGGGCGTAGAACGCGTACCCCAGACAGGGCGCGTCGTCATCGGGAACGGCCGGGGCGTCGGGGTCCTCCTGCTCGGGGCACGCGACCGCGAGCTGACCGCAGGAGCCCCATTCGAGCATGACCATCGACAGCCACGCTTCCTTTTCGAACTCCGGATCCCACAGCTCGCCGGCCCGGGACCCGGTCGGATCGACCTCCCAGTACACGCAGCGGCGGGCATGCTTGGGCAGCTGCTCGAAAGCCTCGAGCCGCAGAGGTGTGATTCGCGCCGCCACTACACTCCCCGGGTCCTACACCATACCGACAGACACGGCTGCCCCTCCAGGATAGAAGGGGCCGCGGGCCCCGGGCCGGTTTCGCGGCGGCCGGCAGGTGCCGGGCCGCGCCGCGTCGAAAAGCGTTGCCGCACACGGTGTTTGCCTGAACGGTGCATCCGAGGGCCGGTTACTGTCACAGTGACGTAATTACAACGGGTGATAGGTCAGGCGCCCGACGGGTTCATCAGGTCGACGATGCGCTGCAGGTCGTCCACCGAGCCGAACTCGACGACGATCTTGCCCTTGCGTTTGCCGAGGCTGACGGTGACCCGGGTGTCGAACGCCGCCGACAGCCGCTCGGCAACGTCCTGTAGGCCGGGCATCTGAATCGGCTTGCGGCGCGGCCCCGACGGTGTGGTGGCCCCGCCACGGTTGGCCAGGGTGACCGCCTCCTCGGTGGCCCGCACCGACAGGCCCTCGGCGACGATGCGGGCGGCGAGTTCCTCCTGCTGCTCCGGTCCGCCCTCCAGGGCCAACAACGCGCGGGCGTGGCCCGCCGACAGCACGCCGGCCGCCACCCGCCGCTGCACGGCGATCGGCAGCTTCAGCAGCCGGATCATGTTGGTGATCAGTGGACGGGACCGGCCGATGCGGGCGGCGAGTTCGTCGTGCGTGACCCCGAACTCCTCCAGCAGCTGTTGGTAGGCGGCCGCCTCCTCCAACGGGTTGAGCTGCACCCGGTGGATGTTCTCGAGGAGGGCGTCGCGCAGCATGCCGTCATCGGCGGTCTCGCGGACGATCGCCGGGATCGCGGTGAGCCCGGCCTGCTGGGCGGCGCGCCACCGGCGCTCGCCCATGACGAGTTGGTAGCGGCCCGGGGTGTCCGGCAGTTCGCGCACGACGATCGGCTGCATGAGCCCGAACTCGCGGATCGAGTGGACCAGTTCGGCGAGCGCCTCCTCGTCGAACACCTGGCGCGGCTGGCGGGGGTTCGGCTCGATGGCGGCCGGGTCGATCTCCCGGTAGACGGCGCCGACCTGGCCGGCCTCCGGCGGGCCGCCCATCACCACGTTGGCGGCGGCGTCGCCCATCCGCGCCGTGCCGAGCGACGACTGCGCGTCGTCGGAGGGCCCGGTGGGGATGAGTGAGGCCAATCCGCGGCCGAGGCCGCTGCGCTTGCGTGTCGGCTGGGTCATCTCGATCTCCTTCTCGAGTGGCGCTGGATGCTCAACGCCGGGCCTCGGATTGGGCCTGGTGCGCGATTTCGCGGCTGGCATCGAGGTAGCTCATCGCACCCCGCGAGCCCGGGTCGTAGTCGAGGATCGTCATGCCGTAGCCCGGCGCTTCGGACACCTTGACGCTGCGCGGGATGACGGTCCGCAGCACCTTGTCGCCGAAGTGGGCGCGCACATCGGAGGCGACCTGGTCCGCGAGCTTGGTGCGTCCGTCGTACATCGTCAGGATCACCGTCGACACCTCGAGGTGCGGATTCAGATGCGCCTTGACCATCTCGATGGTGCGCATCAGCTGGCCCACCCCCTCCAGGGCGTAGTACTCGCACTGGATCGGGATGAGCACCTCGGGCGCCGCGACGAACGCGTTGATCGTCAGCAGACCCAGCGAGGGCGGACAGTCGATGAAGACGTAGTCGAAGTCGTGGTCGGTGAGCGCGGCCAGCGCGTTGCGCAGTCGGCCCTCGCGCGCCACCATGCTGACCAATTCGATCTCGGCACCGGCGAGGTCGATGGTGGCGGGCACGCAGTACAGCCGCTCGCTGTGCGGGCTGCGCTGGATCGCCGCGTGCAGTGGGATCTCCCCGATCAACACCTCATAGGAGGACGGGGTGCCCGGGCGGTGTTCGATGCCGAGCGCGGTGCTCGCGTTGCCCTGCGGGTCGAGGTCGATGACCAGCACCTTGAGTCCTTGCAGGGCGAGTGCCGCGGCGACGTTCACCGCGGTCGTCGTCTTGCCGACGCCGCCCTTCTGGTTCGCGATCGTGAAGACCCGTTGCCGCGCCGGCCTCGGCAGTCCGCCCTTGGCGGCGGCGTGCAGCAGTCGTACCGCGCGGGCGGCCTCGGCGCCGATCGGGGTGTCGACGGTGGCCTCCGGCGCGTCCCAGGTTTCACGTGAAACATCGCCGGTTCGGCCCGCGGTCGACGCCCCGGCCGCGGCCTCGCTCTCGCCGCTCACCCGGCTATCGGGCGCCTGCGTCACTTGGTCCCCCTGCTTTTGGTCCCGCGCACCCCGGTGCTCCGCCGCGCTTCGACGACGGTCGCGGGTGGATCCAAGAACTCCGCGCCACATTTCCTCACCCTCACCTTGACCGCACCGAGCGAGGCCAGCACCCGCCGGTGCTCGCGCACCTCGTCCTCGGCCCGCTCGCCCTTGATCGCCAACATCCGTCCCCCCGCGCGCAGCAGTGGCAGGCTCCACCTGGTCAGCTTGTCCAACGACGCCACCGCCCTGGAAACCACCACATCCATCTCCCCCACGTCCTCGCGTACACCCGCCTCCTCGGCCCGGCCTCGCACCACCGCGACTTCCAACCCGAGTGCGGCGACGACCTCGCGCAGGAAGTCGCTGCGGCGGAGAAGCGGCTCGATCAGCGTCACCCGGAGATCGGGGCGGGCCAACGCCAACGGTATCCCGGGCAGGCCGGCCCCACTACCGATGTCGGCCACTCGGGCACCCGGTTCGATCAGTTCGGCCACCGCCACGCTGTTGAGCAGGTGCCGGTCCCAGATCCGGTCCGCCTCCCGCGGACCGATCAGGCCCCGCTCGACCCCCACGTCCGCCAGCATCTCCGCGTACCGGCGCGCGCCCGGCAGCCCGGATCCGAACAAGGTGTCGGCCACCGCCGGTGCCGACACCCCGCCATGTTTCACGTGAAACATCCTCCGGATCTCCGGGCCGGCCCGGCCGCGGATACGAACTACATCGATGTAACTTGTGACTCTCTAGTCGGCGAGCACGACGACCCGGCGCGAGGGCTCCACGCCCTCGCTCTCGCTGTGCACCCCGTCGATCGCCGCTACGGCGTCGTGCACGATCTTGCGCTCGAACGGCGTCATCGGCTGCAGCTCCTCGCGCTGCCCGGTCTCCAGCACCCGCCGGGCCACCTTCTCGCCGAGCGCCGCCAGCTCCTCTCGGCGCTTGCGTCGCCACCGCGCGATGTCGAGCATCAGCCGGCTGCGCTCACCGGTCTTCTGGTGCACCGCCAGCCGGGTCAACTCCTGCAGCGCGTCGAGCACCTCGCCCTTGCGGCCCACCAACTTGTTCAGGTCGGCGCCGCCGTCGATGCTCACCACCGCGCGGTCGCCCTCCACGTCGAGGTCGATGTCGCCGTCGAAGTCCAGCAGATCCAACAGCTCCTCGAGATAGTCGCCGGCGATCTCGCCCTCGGCGACGAGACGCTCCTCCAGATCGTCGTCGAGCGTCGCGTCGTCGCCCGCGTCGTACCCCTCGTCGGTGTCGACGTCCGCCAGGTCGTCGCTGCGTTCGGTGGTCTCGGCGTCTGTCATGCCAGTCTCTCCCTCATCGACCGGGTCGCCCCCGGTATCCACTCGTCGGCCGCCGCCGTGGCAGCGGTCAACGCTTACGCTTCTTGGGCCGCGCCCCGGGCCTGGGCGTCGCGCCCGGGCGGGGCGCGCGGTTACCCGCACCCGAGGCCGCCTGCCCGCCCGGCATCCCCGCCTTCCCATTCGGCTTGGCGTCCGACTCCGGTGGCGCATCGCCCGCGTCGCCGTCGGCGACCTCCGTGGTGTCACTGGCGGCCGCCTCCGCCGTCGTCTGGCCGGCGCGCTTGCGGTCGCGCTTGGGCTTGGCGCCCGGTGGCGGCGCGTTCTGCGCTCGGCGTTCCAGGGCTTGGCGCTTCTTCTCTTCTTCCTCTTTTTCGATCTTGCCGAAGACGTAGTGCTGCTGTCCGAACGTCCAGACGTTGTTCGCCAGCCAGTAGATGATGATCGCCAACGGCAGGAAGGGGCCGCCGACCACGACGCCGAGCGGGAAGACGTAGAGCGCGAGCTTGTTCATCATCGCGGTCTGGGGGTTGGCCGCGGCCTCCGGGCTCTGCCGGGCCACCGATGCGCGGCTGTTGAAGTGCGTCGCGATGCCGGCCAGGATCATCAGCGGCACCCCGACCGCGATCACCGCGGCGCGGTTGAATTCCGAAAACGCCTCCAGCCCGTGCTGCTGAATCATCGTCGCGCCCAAGGGCGCCCCGAACAGGTTGGCGTCCAGGAAGTGTCCGACGTCCTGCGCGCTGAACACGTAGTTGGGCAGCGTCCGGTTCTCCTCGACCGACAGGCCGAGGCGGCCGATCCCGGTCTGCGTCCGATTGAAGGACATCAGCACGTGGAACAGGCCGAGGAACACCGGTACCTGCGCCAGCATCGGCAGACAACCGAGGATCGGGTTGAACCCGTGCTCGCGCTGCAGCTTCTGCATCTCCAGCGCCATGCGCTGGCGGTCCTTGCCGTACTTCTTCTGCAGCGCCTTGATCTGCGGCTGCAGTTCCTGCATCTGCCGCGTGGTGCGGATCTGCTTGACGAACGGCTTGTAGAGGATGGCGCGCAGCGTGAACACCAGGAACATCACCGACAGCGCCCACGCGAAGAAGTTCGACGGCCCGAGCACGAAGGCGAACGCCTTGTACCAGACCCACATGATCGCCGACACCGGGTAGTAGATGATGTCGAGGCTGAACCAGTTAAACACGCGTCTCGCTCTCTTCTCGCACTGCGGCGATCTCGCCGGGGGGATCGGTGTGCGGCTCGTCCGGGTCGACCGCCGCGCCATGCCGTTCCGGTATCGGGTCCCATCCTCCCCTATGCCACGGACCACACTTCAGCAGCCGGATCATCGCCAGCCACCCGCCTCGCAACAGTCCGTACTCCTCGAGCGCGTCCACGGCGTACTGACTGCAGGTCGGGGTGAATCGACACGTCGGCAGCCGTAGCGGAGAGATGGTGTGGCGGTACAGCTGGATCACGAAAATCACACCGCGCGCGCAGGCCCGGCCGACCGAACGCGTCACCGGTGTGTCCCGGTCTTCGGTCGGGCCCGGCGCAGCGCCGTCCGCAGCTCCTGCTCCAGCCGCGCCGAGATCGCGTGCTTGCTGCTGGGCAATGCGCGGATGACCACCCGGTCGGCGGGGTCAAGCTCGTCGATCAGGGAGCGGGCCACATGCCTCAGCCTGCGAGCGACCCGATGCCGATGCACCGCGCTCCCAACGGATTTCGAGACGACGAGACCGATCCGGGGACCGCGATCGTCGGGGTCGTCGGACCGCATCGCATGCACGACGAGGTCGGGCTGCACCGCACGCACCCCTTGACTGACCGTGGCCCCGAACTCTGTCGACCGCGTCATCCGGTACCGAGCCGGAAGCACCGCGTTAGATCCGGATCACGCAGTCAGCTTGCGCCGACCCTTGCTGCGCCGGTTGGCCACGATGGCCCGGCCCGCCCGGGTCCGCATCCGCAGCCGGAACCCATGTACCCGTGCGCGGCGCCGGTTGTTCGGCTGGAAGGTCCGCTTGCCCTTGGCCACGGCTGTCACTCCTCGTTGCGTCTGGCACCCCAAATCACACCTGGTCATGCCGGTGGGACGTGGTTGCCGTTGGTAAGCTCGTCCGTCTCGCTAGCCGGCGCGGTCCCCCAGGGGCAAAACCCGGGGTCGCAGCCGTGTCGCCACGTACGGGCGACTTTTCGAGGGTACTGACGAGATTTCGCTGGGTCAAACCTGGCCGACCGGACCGAAATCGTCACAATCGCCTCACATGTCACGCCCGTCGAGCGCCGCCCAAAGAAGGTCCGGGCAATGTTGCAGAACGGTTGGCACCCGGGAGGAAAACTGTTAGCTTCTGCCAGTGCCGGTTCCACAACGAATCGGCAACAGACAGACAACGAAGCGGGGATGCCTACCCTGTCGCGAGCCCACAGCCAACGCCACCGCTGTGACGAGCGCCGGCACCAGGCCTTCTCGCCGGTAGACAACAGAACGACGACGGCTGTCCGATTTCCACAACCTGTGGATAACTATGTGGACAGATCGTCCTCGTTCCTTTTGGTCGTCCACGGATATCGGCGCAAGGGGGTTTTCGTCATTGACCGATGACCCCGATCCGCCCTTCGTCTCCGTGTGGAACACCGTCGTTGCCGAACTCAACGGAGACTCCCCGTCCACTACAGCACAAAACGGTGACACCGGCCTCCCGACGCTTACCCCGCAGCAACGGGCCTGGCTGAAACTCGTCAAGCCGCTCGTCATCACCGAGGGGTTTGCTCTGTTGTCGGTGCCCACCCCGTTTGTGCAGAACGAGATCGAGCGTCACCTCCGCGAGCCGATCATCACTGCGCTCAGCCGGCAACTCGGTCAGCGGGTCGAACTCGGGGTACGCATCGCCGATCCCGAGACCGACGGCGCCGAACCCAACGGTGAGACCACCCGCAACGGCACCAACGGGTCGTACCCCGAACCCGACGACGCCGACGAGGTCGACGAGGACCAGGCGGCCCTGGCCAGTGCCGAGGAGAGTTGGCCCCGCTACTACTCAAGCCGCGGACAGGCCGCCCCACCACCCGAGGAGACCGGCGGCAACCTGAACCGCCGCTACACCTTCGACACCTTCGTGATCGGGGCATCCAACCGGTTCGCCCATGCCGCCAGCCTGGCCATCGCCGAGGCGCCGGCGCGCGCGTACAACCCGTTGTTCATCTGGGGTGAGTCGGGTCTGGGCAAGACCCATCTGCTGCACGCCGCCGGTAACTACGCCCAGCGGTTGTTCCCCGGGATGCGGGTCAAGTACGTCTCCACCGAGGAATTCACCAACGACTTCATCAACTCGCTGCGCGACGACCGCAAGGCGTCGTTCAAGCGCAGCTACCGCGACATCGATGTGCTGCTGGTCGATGACATCCAGTTCATCGAGGGCAAGGAAGGTATCCAGGAGGAGTTCTTCCACACCTTCAACACGCTGCACAACGCGAACAAGCAGATCGTCATCTCCTCCGATCGGCCGCCCAAACAGCTGGCCACCCTCGAGGACCGCTTGCGCACCCGGTTCGAGTGGGGGCTGATCACCGATGTGCAGCCGCCCGAGCTGGAGACTCGGATCGCGATCCTGCGGAAGAAGGCGCAGATGGATCGCCTCGACGTGCCCGACGAGGTGCTCGAACTGATCGCCAGCAGCATCGAGCGCAACATCCGCGAGCTCGAGGGCGCGCTGATCCGGGTGACGGCGTTCGCCTCGCTGAACAAGACCCCGATCGACACCTCGCTGGCCGAGATCGTGCTGCGCGATCTGATCTCCGACGCATCGACGATGCAGATCAGCACCGCGGCGATCATGGCGGCCACCGCCGAGTACTTCGGCACCACCGTCGAGGAGCTGCGCGGGCCGGGCAAAACCCGCGCGCTGGCACAGTCCCGGCAGATCGCGATGTACCTGTGCCGCGAACTGACCGACCTGTCGCTACCGAAGATCGGCCAGGCGTTCGGCAGGGATCACACCACGGTGATGTACGCCGAGAAGAAGATCCGCGCCGAGATGGCACAGCGCCGCGAGGTCTTCGATCACGTCAAAGAACTGACCACCCGAATCCGCCAGCGCGCCAAGCGCTGAGCACATCGCACCGTCTCTTTCTCGTCTTCTTCTCCGTTGGTCGCCTGCGCGCGTCCGCGGCCGTCTCCGCGCGCGCGCTGACGCCAAGAAACTTCCAAAAAACTTGCACCCCATCCGCACCACCTGTCACACGCCCGGCTTGTGCACATTCCTGTGGAAAACCTGGGATGAAGCTTCGGATGACACGCCGAGTTCTTCACACCCCCGCGGGTGTGCACAGAACTCCACCACCAATGCGACGTTCATCCACAGGTCATGCCCACCCGGACGACCCGCCATCCAGCGCAGATGCCCGGTCATCCACAGCGTCCACAACTCCTAATACTGTTGCTCGTATATCTCCATGGGTTCTTCTCAGAAGAAGCCGCCTGGGGAAGGCTCGCCCGGCCCCGTCCGCCGGTCCCCCGCGCAGCCGCATGTCACCCCGATCGATTAGCTTTCAAGATGACCGAGAAAGCTCTACGGTGGTTCACCGACGGTCGTTTCGGCCGTGTCGACGCATCACCGCGATGTCTGTGGACACAGCACGAAACCGCTGCTTAGCGCTTCTTGTGTGATTGATCGAAGGGACCCTATGGACGTGGCGACGACAACCGTTGGTCTCAGCGATCTGAAGTTCCGTCTCGTCCGTGAAGACTTCGCCGACGCCGTCGCCTGGGTGGCCCGCAACCTGCCCAACCGGCCGACGGTTCCGGTGCTGGCGGGTGTCTTGCTCACCGGATCCGAGGACGGGCTGACGATCTCGGGATTCGACTACGAGGTTTCGGCCGAGGTCACCGTGCCGGCCGAAATCGCTTCGCCGGGAAGCGTTCTGGTGTCGGGCCGGCTGTTGTCCGACATCACGCGAGCGTTGCCCGCCAAGCCGATCGACGTCACCGTCGAAGGCACACGGGTCTCCCTGACCTGCGGCAGTTCCCGGTTCTCGTTGCCGACCATGGCGGTCGAGGACTACCCGACGCTGCCGACGCTGCCGGAGGAAACCGGGGTGATTTCGGCGGACCTGTTCGCCGAGGCGATCGGCCAGGTGGCCGTGGCGGCCGGCCGCGATGACACGCTGCCGATGCTGACCGGCATCCGGATGGAGATCTCCGGGGAGTCGGTCGTGTTGGCGGCCACCGACCGGTTCCGGCTCGCGGTGCGCGAGTTGACCTGGTCGACGACGTCGGCCGACATCGAAGCCGCGGTGCTGGTGCCCGCCAAGACCTTGGCGGAAGCGGCGAAGGCCGGGGTCGACGGCGGTGACGTCCACCTGGCGCTCGGCGCGGGCGCGTCGGTGGGCAAGGAGGGTCTGCTCGGCATTCGCAGCGACGGCAAGCGCAGCACCACCCGGCTGCTCGACGCGGAATTCCCCAAGTTCCGGCAGTTGTTGCCGACCGAGCACACGGCGGTCGCCACGATCGGCGTCGCCGAGCTGACCGAGGCCATCAAGCGCGTGGCACTGGTCGCCGACCGCGGCGCCCAGGTGCGCATGGAGTTCGCCGACGACATTCTCAAATTGTCGGCCGGCGCCGACGACGTGGGACGCGCCGAGGAGGATCTGCCGGTCGAGTTCGCCGGCGACCCGCTGACCATCGCGTTCAACCCGACATACCTCACCGACGGGTTGGGGTCGTTGCACTCCGAGCGGGTGACCTTCGGGTTCACCACGCCGAGTCGGCCGGCGGTGCTGCGGCCGGCCGCGGAGGATGACCCCGCATCGGGTGCGGGCCCGTTCCCGGCTGCGCAGAGTGAGTATGTCTATCTGCTAATGCCGGTGCGCCTTCCGGGCTGACCGGCCCGATAACGAGGGGGCGCATATGCAGCTGGGTCTGGTCGGCCTCGGCAAGATGGGTTTCAACATGCGTGAGCGCTTGCGCCGCGCCGGACACGAGGTCGTCGGCTACGACCCGCGTCCCGAAGTCACCGACGTCCCGACCCTGGCGGCGCTCGCGGCAGCGCTGACCCCGCCGCGGGTGGTGTGGGTGATGGTGCCGTCGGGCCCGATCACGCACACCACCATCACCGAACTCAGCACCGAACTCAGCGCCGGTGATCTGGTGATCGACGGTGGCAACTCCCGCTACACCGAAGACGGTCCGCATGCAGAGCTGTTGGGCGCCAAGGGAATTGGATTCATCGACGCGGGCGTGTCCGGTGGCATCTGGGGTCTGGAGGAGGGTTACGGCCTGATGGTCGGCGGCAGCGTCGAAGACGTCGAACGGGTCATGCCGATCTTCGACGCGCTGCGGCCGCCGGGTGCGCGAGAGGACGGATTCGTTCACGCCGGTCCCGTCGGTGCCGGGCATTTCGCCAAGATGGTGCACAACGGGGTGGAGTACGCACTCATGAGCGCTTACGGCGAAGGCTACGAACTACTGGCCGCCGAACCGCTGATCGAGGATCCGCAGAAGGTCTACCAGGCCTGGACCAACGGCACCGTGGTGCGGTCCTGGCTGCAACAATTGCTGGCCAAGGCGCTGAAAGAGGATCCGGGGCTGTCCCAGATCAGCGGGTACACGGAGGATTCCGGAGAGGGTCGGTGGACCGTCGAGGAGGCGATCCGGCTGCGGGTGCCGGTGCCCGGCATCGCGGCGTCGCTGTTCGCGCGGTTCCTGTCGCGACAGGACGACTCCCCGACCATGAAGGCGGTGTCGGCGCTGCGCAACCAGTTCGGCGGCCACGCCGTCAAGAGAATCAGCGAGTCCGGCTAGCCGGGCGTGTCCGCGGTCTAGAGGGAGAGCAGTAGGTTGCACGTTCGCCGACTCGGGTTGCGTGACTTCCGGTCGTGGGCGCACGTCGACATCGAGCTGACGCCCGGGCGCACCGTTTTCGTCGGACCGAACGGCTTCGGTAAGACGAATATCGTTGAGGCGCTATGGTATTCGTCGACACTGAGTTCACACCGGGTGGGCTCGGACGCGCCCCTGGTGCGGGAGGGCGCCGAACGGGCGGTGGTGTCGAGCATCGTGGTGAGCGAGGGCCGCGAACTCGCCGTTGACCTCGAGATCAACGCCGGTCGCGCCAACAAGGCCCGGCTGAACCGTTCGCCGACGCGCAGCGCCCGCGAGATCCTCGGGGTGGTGCGCGCGGTGCTGTTCGCCCCCGAGGATCTGGCACTGGTGCGCGGCGACCCCGGTGAGCGGCGCAAGTATCTCGACGAGCTGGCCACCACCCGCCGCCCGCAGATCGCCGCGGTGCGGGCGGACTACGACAAGGTCGTCCGGCAGCGCACCGCCCTGTTGAAGACCGCGGCCGGCGCCCGGTATCGCGGGGATCGCAGTGTGCTCGACACGCTCGACGTCTGGGACGGGCACCTGGCGGCGCACGGCGCCCGGCTGATCGCGGCGCGCGTCGCACTGGTCAACGAACTCGCCCCGGAAGTGGCCAAGGCCTACCAGTTGTTGGCGCCGTCGTCGCGGCCGGCGGCGATTCGGTACCGGAGCGCGGTCGAGGTCCTCGAGCAGGAGGCCGCGCACGGCACCGGGTCGGTGGAGTTGTTCGAGACGGCACTGCTGGATGCGTTGGCGCGGCGCCGGGACGCCGAGCTGGAGCGCGGCGTCTGCCTGGTTGGGCCGCACCGCGACGACCTGGAATTGCGGCTTGGTGATCAAACGGCGAAAGGCTTTGCCAGCCACGGGGAATCGTGGTCGATGGCGCTGTCGCTGCGGCTGGCCGCCTACGAACTGTTGCGCGCGGACGGGCTCGGCAGCGCGGCGGGTGGCGGCGATCCGATCTTGCTGCTGGACGACGTCTTCGCCGAACTCGACAATGCGCGCAGGCAGGCGTTGGCGAACGCGGCGGCGTCGGCGGAGCAGGTGCTGGTGACCGCGGCGGTGGAGCAGGACATCCCGGCCGACTGGGATGCCCGCAGAATGACCGTCACGATGCGTGACGACGACCGCGGCCGGGTCTCGGAGTTGGGGTGAGGCGACGATGAGCGACGACACGAATCGTGCGGAACCGCCTGCCCACCTGGCGCATCTGAAGGGCATGGACCTGGTACGACGGACGCTGGAAGAGGCGCGCGGCGCGGCCCGTAGTCAGGGCAAAGACGTCGGTCGCGGGCGGGGGTCTCCCCCGCGCCGGGTCGCCGGGGCAGCGCGGCGGCGCTGGTCGGGGCCGGGTCCCGACGCCCGTGACCCGCAACCGCTCGGCACCGCCGCCCGTGATCTCGCGCGCAGCCGCGGCTGGTCGGGCCGGGTGGCGCAGGGCACGGTGTTCGGCCGCTGGCCGGGGGTCGTCGGCGAGCAGATCGCGGCCCACGCGTCGCCGACGGCGCTGAGCGACGGGGTGCTGACCATCTCCGCCGAGTCCACCGCGTGGGCCACCCAGCTGCGAATGGTGCAGTCCCAGTTGCTGGCCAAGATCGCCGCGGCCGTCGGAGACGGGGTGGTCACCTCGCTGAAGATCGTGGGGCCGGTGGGACCGTCCTGGCGCAAGGGGCGGTATCACATCGCCGGCCGCGGACCCCGGGACACCTATGGATAGCGCACCTGTTCGCCGTTGGCTGAGAGCCGCCAGAACGCCGAAAGGCGGGTTCTCAAGCGTCCTGAGGCACCTTGGTTCGAGAAATCGCCTAGACGGCGCAAATAGGTACGTAGAAACGCCGCCTCAGAATCGGTGCTGACGGTGCCTACCGGTAGACTGTAAGCAGATCCGCGAGCGGTGCTCGACCGCCAGCCTTCCCCGGCAAGAGACCAAGGAGACCCGTCCACTGTGGCTGCCCAGAAGAAGAACGCTCCCAAGGAGTACGGCGCCGATGCCATCACCATCCTCGAGGGGCTGGAGGCGGTCCGCAAGCGGCCGGGCATGTACATCGGGTCCACCGGTGAACGGGGTCTGCACCACCTGATCTGGGAGGTGGTCGACAACTCGATCGACGAGGCGATGGCCGGCTACGCCACCAAGGTCGACGTCCGGCTGTTGTCCGACGGCAGTGTCGAGGTCGCTGACGACGGCCGCGGCATTCCGGTGGAGAAGCACAAGCAGGCCGGCATCCCCACCGTCGACGTGGTGATGACGCAGTTGCACGCCGGTGGCAAGTTCGGCGGCGAGAACAGCGGGTACGCGGTCTCCGGTGGCCTGCACGGCGTCGGTGTGTCGGTGGTCAACGCGTTGTCCACCCGCGTCGAGGTCACCATCATGCGCGACGGCTACGAGTGGTTCCAGTACTACGACCGCTCGGTGCCCGGCGAGCTCAAGCAGGGCGGCAAGACCAAGAAAACCGGTACGACGGTGCGGTTCTGGCCGGATCCGGAGATCTTCGAGACCACCGAGTTCGACTTCGAGACGGTGGCGCGCCGGTTGCAGGAACAGGCCTTCCTGAACAAGGGCCTGACCATCACGCTGGTCGACGAGCGGGTCACCGCCGAGGAGGTCACCGACGAGGTCGTCTCCGAGACCGCCGACGCGCCCAAGTCGGCCGAGGAGCAGGCCGCCGACGGCGGCCACCGGGTCAAGACCCGCACGTTCCACTACCCCGGCGGGCTGGTCGACTTCGTCAAGCACATCAACCGCACCAAGAACCCGATCCAGCAGAGCGTGATCGACTTCGAGGGCAAGGGTCCGGGCCACGAGGTCGAGGTGGCGATGCAGTGGAACGCCGGTTACTCGGAGTCGGTACACACCTTCGCCAACACCATCAACACCCACGAGGGCGGCACCCACGAGGAGGGTTTCCGCGCGGCGCTGACGTCGGTGGTCAACAAGTACGCCAAGGACAAGAAGCTCCTCAAGGACAAGGACCCGAACCTCACCGGTGACGACATCCGCGAGGGCCTGGCGGCGGTGATCTCGGTCAAGGTCGCCGAACCCCAGTTCGAGGGCCAGACCAAGACCAAGTTGGGCAACACCGAGGTCAAGTCGTTCGTGCAGAAGATCTGCCACGAGGAACTGACCCACTGGTTCGACGCCAATCCGGCCGAGGCCAAGACGATCGTCAACAAGGCGGTGTCGTCAGCGCAGGCCCGCATCGCCGCGCGCAAGGCGCGAGAGCTGGTGCGCCGCAAGACCGCTACCGACATCGGCGGGCTACCCGGCAAGCTGGCCGACTGCCGCTCCACCGATCCGCGCAAGTCCGAACTGTATGTGGTGGAGGGTGATTCGGCCGGCGGCTCGGCGAAGAGCGGCCGCGACTCGATGTTCCAGGCGATCCTGCCGCTGCGCGGCAAGATCATCAACGTCGAGAAGGCCCGCATCGACAAGGTGCTCAAGAACACCGAGGTGCAGGCGATCATCACCGCGCTGGGCACCGGCATTCACGACGAGTTCGACATCTCCAAGTTGCGCTACCACAAGATCGTGCTGATGGCCGACGCCGATGTCGACGGCCAGCACATCTCGACGCTGCTGCTGACGCTGTTGTTCCGGTTCATGAAGCCGCTCATCGAGAACGGGCACGTGTTCCTAGCACAGCCGCCGCTGTACAAGTTGAAGTGGCAGCGCGCCGAACCGGAGTTCGCGTACTCCGACCGGGAACGCGACGGCCTGCTCGAGGCCGGTCGCAAGGCCGGCAAGAAGATCAATCCGGACGACGGCATCCAGCGTTACAAGGGCCTCGGCGAGATGGACGCCAAGGAACTGTGGGAGACCACGATGGATCCGTCGGTGCGGGTGTTGCGGCAGGTCACCCTCGACGATGCCGCGGCCGCCGACGAGCTGTTCTCGATCCTGATGGGCGAGGATGTCGAAGCGCGCCGCAGCTTCATCACCCGCAATGCCAAAGACGTTCGTTTCCTTGACGTTTAACTTTCGAGCTAAGGCTTACCGATGACTGATACTCTGCCGCCCGAAGGCGACCGCATCGAACCTGTTGACATTCAGCAGGAGATGCAGCGCAGCTACATCGACTACGCGATGAGCGTGATCGTGGGCCGTGCGCTGCCCGAGGTGCGTGACGGTCTCAAGCCGGTGCACCGGCGCGTGCTCTACGCGATGTATGACTCGGGCTTCCGGCCCGACCGCAGCCACGCCAAATCGGCGCGCTCCGTTGCCGAAACCATGGGCAACTACCATCCGCACGGCGACGCGTCGATCTACGACACGCTGGTGCGGATGGCGCAGCCGTGGTCGATGCGCTATCCGCTGGTCGACGGCCAGGGCAACTTCGGCTCGCCGGGCAACGATCCGCCGGCCGCGATGCGCTACACCGAGGCGCGGCTGACTCCGCTCGCAATGGAGATGCTGCGTGAGATCGACGAGGAGACAGTCGATTTCATCCCGAACTATGACGGGCGCGTACAGGAGCCGACGGTTCTACCGAGCCGGTTCCCGAACCTGCTGGCCAACGGTTCCGGCGGCATCGCGGTCGGCATGGCGACCAACATCCCGCCGCACAACCTGCGCGAGCTCGCCGAAGCGGTGTACTGGTGCCTGGACAACTACGACGCCGACGAGGAGGCCACGCTCGCGGCGGTGATGGAGCGGGTCAAGGGCCCGGACTTCCCCACCGCGGGCCTGATCGTCGGCACCCAGGGCATCGAGGACACCTACAAGACCGGGCGCGGCTCGATCCGCATGCGCGGGGTGACCGAGATCGAGGAGGACAGCCGCGGTCGCACCAGCATCGTCATCACCGAGCTGCCGTACCAGGTCAACCACGACAATTTCATCTCCTCGATCGCCGAGCAGGTCCGCGACGGCAAGCTGACCGGCATCTCCAACATCGAGGACCAGTCCAGCGACCGGGTCGGCCTGCGCATCGTCGTGGAGATCAAGCGCGACGCCGTGGCCAAGGTGGTGCTGAACAACCTCTACAAGCACACCCAGCTGCAGACCAGCTTCGGCGCCAACATGCTGGCCATCGTCGACGGTGTGCCCCGCACGCTGCGGCTGGACCAGCTGATCCGGCACTACGTCAACCATCAGTTGGACGTCATCGTCCGGCGGACCACCTACCGGTTGCGCAAGGCCAACGAACGCGCCCACATCCTGCGCGGCCTGGTCAAGGCGCTCGACGCGCTCGACGAGGTGATCGCGTTGATCCGGGCCTCGGAGACGGTTGACGTTGCGCGGCAAGGCCTTATCGAGCTGCTCGACATCGACGACATCCAGGCGCAGGCCATCCTCGACATGCAGCTGCGCCGGCTGGCCGCCCTGGAACGGCAGAAGATCGTCGACGATCTGGCCAAGATCGAGGCCGAGATCGCCGACCTCGAGGACATCCTGGCCAAGCCCGAACGCCAGCGCGCGATCGTCCGCGACGAGCTCGCCGAAATCGTCGACAAGCACGGCGACGACCGGCGCACCCGGATCGTGGCCGCCGACGGCGATGTCAGCGACGAGGACCTGATCGCCCGCGAGGACGTCGTCGTCACCATCACCGAGACCGGCTACGCCAAGCGCACCAAGACCGACCTGTACCGCAGCCAGCGCCGCGGCGGTAAGGGTGTGCAGGGGGCCGGGCTCAAGCAGGACGACATCGTCAACCACTTCTTCGTCTGCTCGACACACGACTGGATCCTGTTCTTCACCAGTCAGGGCCGGGTCTACCGCGCCAAGGCGTACGACCTGCCCGAGGCCTCGCGCACGGCGCGCGGCCAGCACGTGGCGAACCTGCTGGCGTTCCAGCCCGAGGAACGCATCGCTCAGGTCATCCAGATCAAGAGCTACGAGGATGCGCCGTATCTGGTGTTGGCGACCCGCAACGGGCTGGTCAAGAAGTCGCGGCTGACCGACTTCGACTCGAACCGCTCCGGCGGCATCGTCGCGATCAACCTGCGCGAGGGCGACGAACTGGTCGGCGCGGTGCTGTGCTCCGCGGACGACGACCTGTTGCTGGTGTCGGCCAAGGGCCAGTCGATCCGCTTCTCGGCAACCGACGAGGCGCTGCGGCCGATGGGCCGGGCCACGTCGGGCGTGCAGGGCATGCGGTTCAACGCCGACGATCGGCTGCTCTCGCTGAACGTGGTACGCCCGGATACGTATCTGCTGGTCGCGACGTCCGGCGGCTACTCCAAGCGCACCGCGATCGACGAGTACCCGGTGCAGGGCCGCGGCGGTAAAGGGGTGCTGACGATCCAGTACGACAAGAAGCGTGGCAGTCTTGTCGGTGCGTTGGTCGTCGATGACGACACGGAGTTGTATGCCATCACCTCGGGCGGCGGCGTCATCCGCACGGCCGCCCGCGAGGTCCGCAAGGCTGGGCGGCAGACGAAGGGTGTTCGCTTGATGAACCTGGCCGAGGGCGACACACTGGTTGCCATTGCGCGCAACGCGGAGGAAGGCGACAGCACCGACGAGGTCAACACGGACCTCGGCGAGTGACGTCGGCGGATGTGAGGAGCCGTAGGTGAGCGCACCGAACGACCCCGGTCACCCGCGCGCGGGTGACAGCCCCGGCCCCGCCAACGGCTCCCCCGACCACGAGGGTGCGCCGGGCCGCATCGCCGATCCCGGCGACGTGCCGCCGTGGCAGCGCGGGCGGGCTCCCCGGCCGCAGCCGACCGGCCCACGGCCGGCGCGCGGTGAGGGCCACGGCGGCGGGGTGGGCCAGGGCGTCGACGCCCGGTTGAACCGTTTCCTGGCCGGCGCGGCCTCCGCTTCTGCCCCGGAGGCGGACAGCCCGGCACCCGCGGATCGCGGCGACGCGCCGCCGCGCCCCGAGGCCCGGCCCGAGCCGCGCCCGGAGATCCGGCCGGAGGCCTACGCCAGTGAACTGCCCGACCTGTCGGGACCGACGCCGCGCCCGCCGCAGCGCAAGCCGGAGCGCCCGGAGAACGCCGGCCGCCCGGCCGCTCGAGTGCAGGTCGGCACCCGCCACCAGGGTCCGGTGCGGGCCAGCATGCAGATCCGCCGGGTCGACCCGTGGAGTGTGCTCAAGGTCTCGCTGGTGCTGTCGGTGGCGCTGTTCTTCGTGTGGATGATCGCCGTGGCGTTCCTCTATCTGGTGCTGGGCGGCATGGGAGTGTGGAGCAAGCTCAACAGCAACGTCGGCGACCTGCTGACCAGCGCGGGCGGTAGCGGCGGCGGCGAGCTGGTGTCCAGCGGCACGATCTTCGGCGGGGCCACCCTGGTCGGGCTGGTCAACATCGTGCTGCTGACCGCGATGGCCACGGTCGGGGCGTTCATCTACAACCTCACCACCGACGTCGTGGGTGGGGTGGAAGTCACGCTGGCCGATCGGGACTGAGCTGGTTTGGGCTACCGCTTACGATTGCGGTAGTCTCGTCGCTCGGCCGCACCGGCGTACGGGGCTATAGCTCAGGCGGTTAGAGCGCTTCGCTGATAACGAAGAGGTCGGAGGTTCGAGTCCTCCTAGCCCCACGGAAAGGGACACACCATGAGGCCGGTGGTGCTGCTCGCAGTGACTGTCATCGCGGCCATCGCGATCGCGGTCTGGCGGTCCCGCCAAGGCGTCGAAGTGTGGCACGTCGCCGCCGACGCGCCGTCCTGACGTCGACGGGGGCCTTAGCTCAGTTGGTAGAGCGCTGCCTTTGCAAGGCAGAAGTCAGGGGTTCGAATCCCCTAGGCTCCACTCCTTGAGGTGCTGCCGCGAGCAGACGTCGGTGGTGGCCGGAAATTCGTTCGGCCCGAGCGTCACCCAGTTCCGCACGAGATCGCGGGGACTTGTCGATTCATGCGGTCGGGTGCGGCGATTCGGGATGCGCGCACCCGCGACGCTGGACCTTCCCAACGAAAGGACCGTTGCCGCCCCATCGTCGCTCACCTATCTTTACGCAAATACCGGAGGCACCGCCCCCGGGCGCGATTCACGGCGGGGGGCAGGGCGATGTATCCAGACGCAGCCATGACGCGGACCTTCGTGGCGTCGCCCGGATTCGCGGGTTTCGGCCCGAAATGGAGCGCAAAACGCAGCTACCTCCAGATGTACGGCTTCGTCGCGGTGCTCGCGTTACCCACGGTCGCGCTGTTCATCCTGGCGCAGAGCAACATGGCGCTCGCCGAGACCGTCGGCAAACTCGTGAGCGTTGTGCTGCCCTTCGTCTTACTGCTGTTCATAGCGGGCTGGTGCTTCTGGTACTTCCGGAACAACACGCGCAGATTCACCATCTCCGTCTCCGGCCCGTCCATCACGATCGACGAACGGCCCGGCGCCGTCTTCCGGTTCAGCGATGCCCGCCTGGGGTTATGGGCCATGAACGATGCCACGATGGGCACGGTCCTGCACTTGCACAGCGGCCCCACCCGCTTCGTGCTGGGCGGCCGCGACCACCGCATCGGCGAAGGCACCCGCCTCGATGAAGCGCCGGTCGTCGGCGTGGACGCGTGGTTGACGGCCCGGGAATTCGACGAGTTGCTCGCGATGATGGGCCGGCACGGCGCGATCGCCGTGCGTCCGGTCGTCGCGGGTGGGCCGGTGCGGTGCAAGCTGTTACCCAACGCGATGAAGGTCCAGACGATGACGGGCCTGTTCGACTCCTTCAAGGTGCGCCGTCTGATGAAGGAGGCGTCGCACGCCGTGTTGGCCATCGACGTGGATCCGCACGGTATCCGAGTGATCGACCTACGAACCAATGCAGAGATCGCCGCGGCGCGGAACGGGCAATGGCGGGCCACGCCGGCGACCTACCAGTACGGCATTCCGTGGTACGGCCACTACAACGTGGAGCATCAGGCGGCCAAACATCTCTCGGAGACAACGGAAATGGTGGTGCACCTGCCCGGTATGCCGGGCCCGCTCACCATTGCCTGCCGTGACGTGGCCGGGGTCGACTACACCAAGGCCAGATTCAGGTGGCGCGGGGCCGTCGAGCAGCGAGTCGGGAACCCGGCGGACTACGCGGTGACGTCGTCGGATTGGCTGACTCTAGTCGAAAAATTCGGTCTGGCACCGTATTTGGAGAACCGCGGCTAGTTGCCCGTCCGCTCGAACACCAGGTCGAACTCCAGGTTCACCGGACATCCCCCGGACTGTACCCAGGTCCCGTGACCCCGCAGCGTCTGAATCGGATCCTGCGGTGGATCCGGTAAAGGAAGTGCCGCATCGGAGGCAAGTGTCGCCAGTGCGCCGTTCGGACAGGCTTGTTCGGCGTTGTCGACCGTCTTGAATGATCCGTCCTGATACACCAAGGGCAGGTCGCCCCACATGATCGTGAAATAGCTCATGCAGCGCTCGCCGGTGCGCAGACAGTCCGTGATGACGTCGGAGTCGGCCTCCATCACAGGAAGTCCGGCCAGCGAGAAGTTCCGCGTGACGTGGTAGCGACCATGCAGCGCCTCGGCGGGAGACGCCACCCGCGGGGGCAGCTCTCCCGGATCGGGCAGGCTGTGGAAGTCGGCGTTGTAGTCGACATCGCCTGTGCGGGTGAAGGTTACGGCGCGCTTCTCCGCGCAGGAATTGGCGGTGGTGCGACTGTGGGTGCCGACCAGGGTGCCGTCCGGGCGGGGCTGCAGCCGGAATGTCTGCCAGCTTTCGGTGGAAACGCCGCGGCAGTCCCCGGGCGCGGTGACCACCGACACCCACTCGTCACCGACTTCGTCGAACACCAGCGGCGAGGCGAACGTGTCCTCGCCGCGCAACTTGACCGCGGTCGCCATACAACCCTTCGGGGTGCAGGCGGAGCGCACACCGTAGCTGGCGACCGACGGTTCGGCGCCCGGCGCCGGGCGATCGTCGAGAGCGGTCGGTCGCGCGAACTCCGCCCGGTAGATGCCCGTGAACGGCCCCGTGTTCGGTGGTGGGCCCGCAGGGCTCGGCGGCGTGCTGGTAGACGGGGCCGTGGCGGTCGAGTCCGGGTCGTCGCCGGTGAAGCGGACGACCGCGACGACGCCGGCGGCGATCAGCAGCACGACCGCTACGAGCACCCCGGCGATCAGCACCGGACGCCGGCGCCGCGCCGGTGACGGTGGTGGGGCGGGAGAGGCCGGTGCGCCCGCGTGCACGGTGGGCCCCTGGCCGGCGGACGGCCAGGCCTGGGTGACCGCCGCCGGCGCCGACCATGTCTGGGCGTCCCCGGAACTCGACCAGGTCAGGGTCTCCGCGCTCGGTGCGACGGGCGGTCGGGACGGCCGTGGATCGGTTGGTGCGCCGATCGCCTGCCGCGCCGCGGTCGCCAGCGCGACGCCGCTGGGATAGCGGTCGGCGGGGTTCTTGGCCAGCCCGGTGGCGATCACGGCGTCCATCGCCGGCGGGATCGCGGGTTGCAGTTCGGAGGGCTTCGGTGGCGCGAGCTTCATGTGCCCCACCGCCACCTGCTCGAACGTCTCACCCGGGTACGGCACCCGTCCGGTCAGGCACTGGTAAAGCACACACGCCAGCGCGTAGGTATCGGAGCTGGGTGCGACCTCCCCGCTGTTGAAGCGTTCGGGGGCCATGTATGCCCAGGTGCCGACCGTGGCGTTGGCAGATGTCAGCGCCGTATCCCACGCCGCGCGGGCGATGCCGAAGTCGATCAGATAGGCAAAGTCGTTGTCGGTCAACAGGATATTGCTCGGCTTGACGTCGCGGTGGACCAATCCCGCACGGTGCGCACAGTCGAGTGCCGCGGCGATCTGTTCGACGATCTGCACCGCACGGTCGGGCGGCAGCGGACCGGCGTTGAGCAGCGTCTGCAGGTCCCGGCCAGTGATCAGGCGCATGGTGACGTACAGTCGGCCGTCGATCTCCCCGACGTCGTGGATCGGCACGACGTGCGGATCGTCCAGTCGGGCCGCGGCCTGTGCCTCGCGTCGGAACCGGGCCTCGAATTCCGGGTCCTTCGCGTAGTGCGGCAGCAGCATTTTCAGCGCCACCTCGCGCCCGAGCGAGGTGTCGTGCGCGCGCCACACCTCCCCCATGCCGCCGCGACCCAGCAACTCGATCAACTGGTAGCGACCGAACGGCGTGCCCTCCACCGGCTCACGATAGCGAGCGATCGCGGGTTAGGGCGGCCGGATGCGCGGCAAACCGCCCGCTAATCGCCTGTGCGCGTGAACACGTCGTTGAACGCGATGTCGGCTGGGCAGGGGGCCGACTGTTCCTGCTGCCCGGTGCCGGTGAGTTCGGTGATCGGGTTCGGGGGCGGCAGCGGCAGCGGGTATTGCCCGGTCTTGCGCACGTGCGACTGGCCGCCGCCGCAGGCGACGTCGCTCTCGGTGTGGGTGGTCCACTTGTCGGTGGTGAAGACCAGCGGCGCCACGTTGCCCCGTTCGTTGTAGAAGAAGCTCATGCACCGGTCGCCGGCGCGCAGACACGCGGTCCTGACGGTGAAGTCGACGACCTGCTCCTGCCCGGGGGCGGCCGGGAAGGTACGGGTGTGGCGGTACCGGCCGCGCAGCGCCTCGGCCGGCGAGATCACCCGTGGCGGAACGCTCGCCGGGTCGGGCAGGCTCTCGACGTCGGCGTCGGAGATCCGAGTGAAGGTGACCTTGCGCTTGCTGGTGCAGTTGTTGGCGGTCACCGCGGTGTAGGCGCCCTCCAGCGTGCCGTCCGGCTGCGGCGTCAACCGCAGCACCTCCCACACCTCGGCGTTCTGATCGGCCTGACACGGCGCCGAGCCCAGGCCCACCGCCAGCCACTCCCGGTCGATCTCGTCGAACACGAACGGCACCGCGAAGGCCGTCGTCCCACTCAGCCGGGACGCGGTCGCCACGCATCCGGTGGGCCGGCAGGCCGACCGAACGGCGAAGGTATCCGTCGGCTGCGAGGTGTCCGGCGCGGGGGTGTCGGACAGGTCGGTCATCGGCCCGAAATTGGCCCGGTACGCCCCGGTGAACGGGCCGGTGTTGGGCGGCGGACCGGTCGGCGTCGGCGGGCCGGCCGTGGCGGTGCCGGGTGACTCCGCCGCCGTGGTCTCGGGTTGTCTGGTGAACCGCAGGACGGCGTAGACGCCGCCGGCGACCAACAGCACGACTCCGAGGATCGCGCCGAGCACCAGCGCCAGTCGGTGGTTTCGCGGCGTGGCGGCCGGGCGCGCACCGTACGGCGGCGGGGGTGGTGCACCGGCGTGCCAGGTCTGGGTGACGCCGGGCGGGGCAGGGGCCGGCGTGGCGTAAGCCGGTTGGGCGTAGGCCGGGTCCGGCCGCGGGATGGGGTCGGTGAGCGCCTGCTGGGCCGCCCTGGCCAGGTCGACCGCGCTGGGGTATCGGTCGGTCGGGCGCTTGGCCAATCCGGTGGCGATCACGGTGTCCAGCGCCGTCGGGACCGTCGGCTGGTCCCGCGACGGTCGCGGCGGTTCGGCGGCCAGGTGGCCGGTGGCGACCTGTTCGAGCGTGTTGCCCGGAAACGGCACGGTGCCGGTCAGGCACTGGTACAGCACACATGCCAGCGCGTAGATGTCGGAGCTGGGGTTGATGTCGGAGCTGCTGAACCGCTCCGGTGCCATGTAGGCCCACGTTCCGACCGTGGTGTTGGCCGACGTCAACGCGGTGTCGCCGGGGGCGCGGGCGATGCCGAAGTCGATCAGATAAGCAAAGTCGTTGTCGCCCAACAGGATGTTGGACGGCTTGACGTCGCGGTGAACCAGACCGGCCTGGTGCGCACTGTGCAGCGCCGATGCGATCTGCCCGACGATGTTCACGGCGCGCTGCGGCGGCAACGGACCCTGGTTGATCAGCGTCTGCAGGTCGACGCCGTTGATGAGCCGCATCGTGACGTACAACCTGCCGTCGATCTCGCCGACGTCATAGATCGGCACCACGTGTGGGTCCTCGAGGCGGGCCGCGGCGCGGGCCTCGCGGCGAAAGCGCTTTTCGAATTCGGGGTCCTGGGCGTATTGCGGCAGCAGCATTTTCAGGGCCACCACCCGATCGATCTCGGTGTCGTGTGCCCGCCACACCTCGCCCATGCCGCCGCGACCGAGTAACTCGATCAGTTGGTAGCGGCCAAAAGCGGTGCCCTCCACCGGCCCACGATAAACCACATAACCGCACTTCGCGGATGGTTGGCGAGCGCTGCTACGCTACGGCTCGACTGGTCTGCCGCAGGCGGATCGCCGCAGTTCGTCGCAGGCTCGATCAGGAAGCAGATCAACAGGGTCATGCCCAACCACGTAGGCACGGGGCAACCACACGGGCATCAACCCAACTGGTCCCCGAACGGCTCGATGACGGATCCCGCCGAGCCGGGCTTGCACGCCTCGCCCGGCCGGTTCGACGTGTGGCGGGCGGCCCGCCGCGCGCATCCGGTCGCGTGGACTACCTCCGCCGACTACGGCGAGTTCTGGTCGGTGACCACTCACGGTCTCGCGCGCGAGGTCTTGCAGCACCCACAGCAGTTCACCTCGACGCAGGGAATGCGGTTGGGCGGCAACGAGCGTGCGGTCGCGGCCGCTTCCGGTCGGATGCTCGTCGTCACCGATGGTGCGGCGCATCGACGGTTGCGCGCTGCGCACTCGACATGGCTGTCGACCTCGCGGCTGGACCGGCTGCGGTCCGACATCGAGAACGACATCGACGCACTCCTGGCCGACCTGATCGAAGCGGGCGGGTCTTTCGACGCGGTCGCCGACCTCGGCGCCGTCGTCGCGCGGCGGGCACTCGCGCGGGTGCTGGGTATACCGCACGAGGATTGGGCGGAGCTGGGTCGCCTGACCGACGCGGCCTACGCGACGAACGACGCGCACGAGGCGGCCGCGGCCCACGGTGAATTGTTCATGTACCTCTACGGGCTGTTGGAGCGACGCCGCGCCGAACCGCGCGACGATTTCGTGACGGCGCTGGCTCAGACGGCGGTGGACGGGCGGCAGCTCAGCGACGACGAGATCCTGCTCAACTGCGACGGCATGCTCAGCGGCGGACTGGAAACCACACCGCTCGCCATCGCGGGCGCGCTGGTGGCGTTCGCGCACGATCCCGCCACGTGGCAGCGGTTTCGGTCGGAACCCGACCTCCTCGACTCGGCGGTTGAGGAGGTGCTGCGCTTCACTTCGCCGCCCGCACACGTGATGCGCACGGCCGCCACCGATATTCCGCTGGGCGAGACCGTGATTCGCGCCGGCGAGCGAGTCGTCATATGGATCCCATCGGCCAACCGCGACGACGACGTCTTCCCCGACGCCGAGCGTCTCGTGCTCGACCGCACTCCGAATCCGCACCTCTCCTTCGGCGGTGGGCCCCATTTCTGCGTCGGTGCCGTGCTGGCGCGCATCGAACTGCGCTGCCTGCTGACGGTGCTGGCCCGCAGGGTGGCCGCGATCGCGGTCACGGGCGGAGAGCAGTACCGGCGGTCGAACTTCCTCCATGGGCCCCAGGTCGCCGAGGTGTCCGTGGCAGCGGTGGCCTGAACCGACGCCGTCCGGCCGGGTAACGCAAACTGCGGCCACGGCGATAACGACAGCGACAGCAACACCGGAGTTCGCGCGAATACCGCACACATCCGGGGGAGGTTGCGAATTCAATGAACGTCAGCAACCGCGACGGAATATAGTCGTAAGCCTGGACGGCCACTCAGCAACATGAGCACCACCTGGACCAGGGGTCACAGTGTCGCCGGGGGCGGGCGGCGGCGCAGGCCTCGCCTGAGTGCCCACCGGCGGAATACTGTGGTCGCAATCCGGTGGGCCGGCGTTTCCGGAAAGCGGGTGCTCCGGGGCGCCGGCCGTGGGTGTGGAGGGGGAGGACACCGCGTATGGAGGGCACAGGGCCGCGACCGCGCGGCGTGATCAGGTGGTCGGCGCCTTGAGCACCAACCCGTTCGACGACGACGGCGCGAAATTCTACGTCGTCGTCAATGACGAAGAGCAGCACAGCCTTTGGCCGGTTTTCGCCGACATACCGGTCGGCTGGCGGGTGGTCTACGGGGAAGCCGATCGCCCCGCGTGCCTCGAATATGTCGAGCAGAGCTGGCCCGACATCCGGCCGAAGAGCCTGCGCGAGCGCCTGGCGTAAGGACGGACACGTGGCAGCGGAGCCCGTCGCGGGGGCGGCCAAATGACTGGACATCCGCACGAGGGCGAGCTCTTGGCGGTGCTGGCCAAAATCTTCACGCAGACGCTCGGTGTGCAGGACGTCGGACCCGAGGAGTCCTTCTTCGATCTGGGTGGGGATTCGTTGGCGGCGATGCGCGCGATCGCCGCGGTCAACGCCGCGCTGGACACCGAACTGCCACTGAGCGCGCTGTTCAACTCGCCCACGATCGCCGAGTTGGCCGCCCGTATCGGCGGGCCGGCAAATGGATCCAGGCCGCTGGTGGCCAGGCAGCGCCCGGCGGTGATCCCGTTGTCGTTCGCCCAGCGACGCCTGTGGTTCATCGACCAACTCGAGGGCTCCTCGCCGGTGTACAACCGCGCCGCCGCGCTGCGCCTGTGCGGCCGCCTCGACATCGACGCCCTGACCGTCGCATTGACCGATGTGGTCGGCCGCCACGAGACCCTGCGCACCATCTTCCCCGCCATCGACGGGACGCCACAACAGGTCGTGCTGCCCGTCGCGGGCGCCGACTTCGGGTGGGAGGTGGTCGATGCCACCGCCTGGTCCGAGCCACGGTTGATGGCCGCCATCGAGCAGACCGCCCAGTACGCGTTCGACCTGGCAGCCGAGATTCCGCTGCGGGCCAGGCTCTTTCGCGTCCGCGAAGACGAGCACATGCTGCTGGTGGTGGTCCACCACATCGCCGGTGACGGCTGGTCGATCGGGGTGCTGGCGACCGACATCAGCAGCGCGTACACCAGCCGCTGCGCCGGGCGCAGCCCCGAGTGGGCGGACCTGCCGGTGCAGTACGTCGACTACACGCTCTGGCAGCAGGAGCGGCTCGGTGATCTGAGCGATCCCAACAGCCCGGTGGCCGCCCAGATGCAGTTCTGGGAACAGGAGTTGGCGGGGCTGCCGCACCGGGTGGAACTGCCCACCGACCGCCCGTACCCGCCGGTCGCGGACCACCGCGGTGACAGCGTCGCGGTGGACTGGCCGGCCGGGCTGCAGATCGCGATCCGCGATCTGGCTCGCGAGTACAACGCCACCAGCTTCATGGTGGTGCAGGCGGCGCTGGCGATGCTGTTGTCCCGACTGTCCTCGAGTTCCGATGTGGCGGTGGGTTTTCCGATCTCCGGACGTGGCGATCCCGCGCTGGACGGGCTGGTCGGGTTCTTCGTCAACACGCTGGTGCTGCGGGTGGGCGTCGACGGCAACCCGCAGTTCGACGACGTGCTCGCCCAGGTGCGGGAGCGCAGTCTGGCCGCCTACGAACACCAGGACGTGCCCTTCGAGGCGCTCGTCGAACGGCTCAACCCGCCGCGGTCGATGACTCATCACGCCCTGGTTCAGGTGACGTTGTCGTGGCAGAACACCGACGGCCTCGACCTCGCGGTAGGGGACCTGAAGGTGCAGTCCGTTCCCCTTGAAACCCGCTTCACGCCAATGGACCTGGCCTTCTACCTGGGTGAGCGCTGGACTGCGGGCGGGGAGCCTGCGGGGATCGGCGGCAGGCTCGAGTTCCGCACCGACGTCTTCGATGCGGCGACGGCGGAGACACTGCTCGGGCGGTTGCGCCGGGTGCTTGAGGCGGTCACCGCCGATCCGACGGCGCGGTTGTCATCGTTGGAGTTGCTCGATGACCGCGAACGGGACCGCGTGTACGACTGGGGGAATCGGGCCGCGTTGACCAGCCAGGCGCCTGCTCCGGTGTCGATCACCGAGGGCTTCGCCGTGCAGGTCTGCCGAGCGCCGCATGCGACCGCGCTGACGGATGGCCGACAATCGTGGACCTACCGCGAACTGGATCAGGTCTCGAACCGGCTGGCGCACGCGGTGTGTCGGTCGGGCGGTCGGCGCGGCGCGGTGGTGGGGGTGCTTCTCGAGCGATCGGCGCAGGCCGTGGTCGCGATCCTGGCGGTGCTCAAGTCGGGGGCCGCGTACCTCCCGCTGGAGCCGGGGTTGCCCGACGCGCGGTTGCGGTTCATGCTCCGCGACGCCGCGCCGGTCGCCGTGCTCACCGACGCCGCGCTGGCGGGGCGCCTGGCCGGGTGCGACGTGGCGGTGCTCGACGTCGCGGATCCTGGGCTACCCGATCAGCCGAGTACCGCGGTGCTGGATCATCCCGCGGCCGATGACATCGCCTATCTCATCTACACCTCAGGCACCACCGGGGCGCCGAAAGGCGTTGCGATCACCCATCGCAACGTGACCCAGTTGTTGACGCCGCTGCGGGCGGGGTTACCCGCGGCGGGCACGTGGCCGCTGTGTCACTCGCTGTCCTTCGACGTGTCGGTGTGGGAGATCTTCGCTCCGCTGTTGGACGGCGGCCGCGTCGTGGTGGTGCCCCCGGATGTCGCGGGGTCCCCGGCCGAGTTCGGCGCCCTGCTGGTTGCCGAGAAGGTCACCGTGTTGACCCAGACCCCGTCGGCGGCGGCGATGCTGCCCACCGAGGGGTTGGGCGGCGCGGCGCTGGTGATGGCGGGCGAGGCCTGCCCGGCGGACGTGGTGGACCGGTGGGCACCGGGTCGGGTGATGGTCAACGCCTACGGCCCGACCGAGACCACGATGTGCGTGGCGATCAGCGCGCCCCTTGTCGCGGGATCGGGTGCCCCGCCGATCGGGTCGCCGGTACCGGGGGCGGCCCTGTTCGTCCTCGACGAGTGGCTGCGCCCCGTCCCGCCCGGCGTGGTGGGCGAACTCTACGTCGCCGGCCGCGGGGTGGGGGTGGGGTACTGGCAGCGTCCCGGACTGACCGCGGCGCGGTTCGTGGCGTGCCCGTTCGGGGCGTCGGGGCAGCGCATGTACCGCACCGGGGACCTGGCCTACTGGGGCAGCGACGGACAACTGCGGTACGTCGGCCGGGCCGATGACCAGGTCAAGATCCGCGGCTACCGCATCGAACTCGGCGAAGTGCAGGCCGCACTGGCCGCGCTCGACGGGGTCGACCAGGCCACCGTGATCGTCCGCGAGGACCAGCCCGGCGACAAGCGTCTCGTCGGCTATCTCACCGGGGCGGCGGACCCGTCGGCGGCGCGCGAGCAATTGGCCGAGCGGTTGCCGGGCTACCTGGTGCCCGCTGCGGTGGTGGCGCTCGACGCGTTGCCGCTGACCGTGAACGGCAAGGTGGACACGCGGGCGTTGCCCGCGCCGGAATTCGTTGTCAGCGAAGGGTTCCGGGCGCCGACGACGCCGGTGGAGCAGATCGTCGCCGGCGTCTTCGCCCGGGTGCTGGGCGGCGAGCGGGTGGGCCTGCACGACTCGTTCTTCGACCTCGGCGGCGACTCCCTCTCGGCCATGCGAGCCGTGGCGGCGATCAACAAGACACTGGGCGCCGCGCTCGAGGTGCGGGCGCTGTTCGACGCCCCGACGGTCGCCGATGTGGTGGCACGGGTCGCCGAGGACAGTGGTCGACGACTGCCGCCGCTGGTGGCGCGGCCGCGGCCGGCGGTGGTGCCGGTGTCGTTCGCCCAGTCGCGGCTGTGGTTTCTGGACCAATTCCAGGGCGGCTCCACGGTGTACAACATGGCGGTCGCGCTACGGCTGCGCGGACGGCTGGACACCGCTGCCCTGCGGCTGGCGCTGGCCGACGTCGTCGCTCGCCACGAGAGTCTGCGCACGGTGTTCGCCACCCACGACGGGATGCCGACACAGGTGGTACTGGACGCCGAGCGCGCGGACTTCGGCTGGGCGGTGATCGACGCCGCGGGATGGCCGGAGGACCGGCTGGCCGCCGCAATCGACGAGCTGGCCCGGCACAGCTTTGATCTTGCCGCCGAGATTCCGTTGCGCGCCAGCCTGTTCCGCTTGGCTGACGCCGAGCACGTACTGGCCGCGGTGGCACACCACATCGCCGCCGACGGTTGGTCGATGGCACCGCTTATGCGCGACCTGTCGGTGGCGTACGCGGCGCGCTGTGCGGGACGGCCGCCAAGGTGGGAGCCGTTGCCCGTGCAGTACTCCGACTACACGCTCTGGCAGCGCGAGCAACTCGGCGAGCTGGATGATCCCGACAGTCTCGTAGGCGCGCAGCTGGCGTACTGGCAACAGGCGCTCGCCGGAATGCCGCAGCGGGTGGAGCTGCCCGTGGATCGGCCGTATCCGCTGGTGGCCGATTACCGCGGCGCCAAGATCTCGGTGTCGTGGTCGGCGCGGCTCCACCAGCGCGTGCGCGCCATGGCGAGGGAGCACAACGCCACCGAGTTCATGGTGGTACAAGCCGCGGTAGCGGTGCTGCTGTCGAAAATCGGTCCGAATACCGATGTGGCGCTGGGCTTTCCGATTGCCGGGCGTCAGGATCCGACGCTCGACGAGTTGGTCGGGTTCTTCGTCAACACCCTGATTCTGCGTGTCGAGCTCAGCCGGGACCAGACCGTGACCGGGCTGCTGGCGCAGGTCCGCGACCGAGCCCTGGCCGCCTACCAGAATCAGGACGTGCCGTTCGAGGTGCTCGTCGAACGGCTCAATCCGCCGCGCTCACTGACCCACCATCCGCTGATCCAGGTGATGGTGGCCTGGCAGAACTTCGTCGGATTCGACAACGACCCGTCCACGGACCTCGATCTGGGGGAGCTGCAGATCACCCGGTTGCCCGTCGACGCCCGCACGGCGCGAATGGATCTGACCATTTCGCTGGCGGAGCGGTGCACCGACGCCGGCTCTCCGGCCGGTGTCGAGGGCACCATCGAGTACCGCACCGACGTCTTCGACCGCGCCACGATCGAAACACTGGCCGCCCGGTTGGAGCGCGTGCTGGAGGCGATGACCGCCGACCCCGCGATGCAGGTGGCCGACATCGCCGTCTGCGACGACGCCGAGCAGGCGCGGCTGGAGCGCTGGGGCAACCGGGTGGCGTTGACCGCGCCCGCCCCGCCGGGGGTGTCGATCCCGGCCGCACTGGCCCGCCGGGTCACCGCCACTCCGGACGCCGTCGCCGTGACATGCGGTGACGAGCGCCTGACATACCGGCAGTTGGACGCGGCCGCCACCCGCCTCGCCCACCTGCTCGTCGCGCGCGGGGTGGCACCGGGCAGGTTTGTCGGTCTGATGCTGCCCCGCTCGGTGGACGCGATCGTCGCGATGGCCGCGATCCTCAAGACCGGGGCCGCCTACCTGCCGATCGATCCAGCACTGCCGGACGCCCGGATCGAGTTCATGCTCGCCGACGCCGACACTGCGGCGGTGATCACCACGGGTGAGCACACCCGACGGGTGCACCACCCCAACGTCATCGATCCGGCGGTCACCGACACCACCGACCAACCCACCACGCCATTGCCGGCACCGGCACCCGACCAGCTCGCGTACCTCATCTACACGTCCGGCACGACGGGTACCCCCAAGGGAGTGGCGATCACCCACCGCAACGTCACCCAGCTCTTCGGGATCGAAAGTTTATTCGCAAGACCCACCCGGAGCACGGACTTCGCGGCCACCCAATGGCATTCGCACTCGTTCGACGTCTCGGTGTGGGAGATCTGGGGCACCCTGCTCGCCGGGGGGAAGCTCGTTGTCGTCCCGGACGAGGTGGCCGCCGCACCGGACCAGCTGCACGCGCTGCTCGCGACCGGCGAGGTCACCATCCTGAGCCAAACACCCTCGGCCACCGCCGAATTAGCCGAAACCGGGTTGGGTCCGGTGGCGCTGGTGGTGGCCGGCGAGGCCTGCCCCGCCGAGCTGGTGGACCGGTGGGCACCGGGCCGGGTGATGATCAACGCCTACGGTCCGACCGAGGCGACCATCTACTCGTCGATGAGCGCACCGCTGACGCCGGGGACCGGGCCCCCGCCCATCGGCTCGCCGGTGCCGGGCGCGGCGTTGTTCGTCCTCGACGGGGGCCTGCGCACGGTGCCCCCGGGCGTCGTGGGGGAGCTCTACATCGCCGGACACGGGGTGGGGGTGGGCTATTGGCACCGCCCCGGGCTGACCGCGCAGCGGTTCGTGGCCTGCCCGTTCGGCGCACCCGGACAGCGCATGTACCGCACCGGGGACCTGGCCTACTGGGACGCCGACGGCCAACTGCGCTACGTCGGCCGCAGCGACGACCAGGTCAAGATCCGCGGCTACCGCATCGAACTCGGTGAGGTACGGGCCGCGCTCGCGGCGCTTCCCGGTGTCGACCAGGCGGCGGTCGTCGCCCGCGAGGACAAACCGGGCGACATCCGCCTCGTCGGGTACATCGCCGGCACGGCGGACCCGCAGGCCGCCCGCGCCGCCCTGGCCCGGCAACTGCCGGCCTACATGGTGCCCGCCGCCATCGTCGTGCTCGACCACCTGCCGCGAAACGTCAACGGAAAGCTCGACACCCACGCCCTACCGGCACCCGAATATCACCGACGCGACTATCAAGCACCCACCAACCCGATCGAACAAGTCCTCGCCGACAGCTACGCCGACGTGCTCGGCCTGGACCGGGTCGGCACCGACGAACCCTTCTTCGAACTGGGCGGCGACAGCATCCTGGCGATGCAGGTGGTCGCGCGGGCACGGACCGCCGGCGTGACGTGTCGTCCCCGCGACATCTTCGTCGAGCAGACGGTCGCCGGCGTGGCGCGGGTCGCCGCGGTCGGTGCGGACGGGGTGAGCGACGACGGCGTCGGAGAGGTGCCCGCCACCCCGATCATGCACTGGCTGCGCGAGGGCGGGGTGGTCGACCAGGTCAACCAGTCGGTGGTGGTGCAGGGGCCCGCGGAGGCAGCCGAATCCGATGTCGCGGCGCTGCTGCAGGTGCTGCTTGATCACCACGCCATGCTGCGGTCGCGGCTCGAGCCCGGCGGTTCGATGCGGGTGAGCGAGCCCGGAACGGTCGACGCCCGTCGGTGTCTGCAGACCGTGGAGCGGTTGTGCCCGGAGGCGATCGCGTCCGCTCGCGACAGATTGGATCCGGTCGAGGGGGTGATGCTCGGCGCGCTGTGGGCGCCCACCACCAAGCAGCTGGCCATCGTCATCCACCACCTCGCAGTGGACGCGGTCTCCTGGCGAATTCTGCTGGGCGACCTGAACATTGCATGGCAACAGCACAGAGCCGGGCAACCCGTCGCGCTGCCTGCGGGGGGAACGTCGTTCCAGCGGTGGGCCGCCCTGCTCGAGCGGCACGCGTGTTCTCCGGCCGTGGTCGACACCGCGGACAGGTGGCGTCGGCTGGCCACCGTCCCGGCACCGCTTCCGGCGCCGGAGCCCACAGTGGACACGTTCGGCACCGCGGGTCGACTGGCCGTGTCGCTGGATGCGGCGACGACGCGGCTCCTGCTCGGCGACGTACCGGCGGCATTCCACGCCGGTGTGCAGGACATCCTGCTGATCGCACTGGCGTTGGCGTGGGCGGAGTTTGGTGGCGACCGCGCGATCTGCGTCGACGTCGAGGCGCACGGCCGGGACGAGAGCGTGGCGCCCGGGGTGGACCTGTCGCGCACCGTCGGCTGGTTCACCGCGAAGTACCCGGTCGCGTTCGAGGTGGACGCGCGCCAGGCGGACCTGGGTACCGTCGTCAAGGACCTCAAGGAGCAGTTGCGCGCGCTGCCCGACGGGCTGACCTACGGGCTGCTGCGGTATCTCAACCCCGACGTCGACCTGCCCGCCACCGATCCGCCGATCGGCTTCAACTACCTCGGCCGTCTCGGCGCACCCACCGATAACGACTGGCAGATCTGCGACCGCGGCTTCGCGATGCCCGACGACATGCCGCTGATGCACACCGTCGAACTCAGCGCCGCCACCGTCGATACCGACACCGGACCACGGATGCACACCGAATGGCTCTGGGCCACCTCACAACTCGACGGTGAGCAGGTCGACCGTCTCTGCCGGCTGTGGTGGGATGCCCTCACCGGGATCTGTACGCACGTGGCCCGCGGCGGAGGCGGCCTCACACCGTCCGACATCGCGCCGGCCCGGCTGACCCAATCGCAGATCGACGAACTGGAACGCGAGGACCGCATCGCTGACGTGCTGCCGCTGACCCCGCTGCAGCAGGGTCTGCTCTTCCACGCCGGGGTAGCCGACACCGACGATGACGTGTACGCGGTGCAGATTCACTGCACGGTGTCCGGCGACCTGGACGTGGACCGGCTGCGCGCTGCGGTGGACACGGTGCTCGCCCGGCACCCGAACCTCGCCGCGCGCATCTGTGACCGGTTCGGCGAACCGGTACAGCTCATTCCGGCGGAACCCGCGAGCGGTTGGCGCTATCTCGACCTTGACGGCGACCGGCACATCGAGGACGTCTGCGCGCAGGAGAGGTCGGCGGTCTGCCGGGTCGCGGAGGGACCGCTGTTCCGGGTGGCGCTGATCCGCACCGGCCCAGGCCGGCACCGGTTCGTGCTGACGAATCACCACATCGTCGCCGACGGCTGGTCGATGCCGGTGGTGTTGCAGGAGATCATCGCCGCCTACCGGGGGGACCGGCTGCCCGCGCCGGCCCCGTTCCGCAGGTTCGTCGAGTGGCTGACCGACCGGGACCGAGCGGCGGCGGAGGCGGCATGGCGCGACGTGCTGGCCGGTTTCGAGGAGCCGACACTGGTAGGACCGCCGGATCGGTTGGGGCGCGCCGGGCGCGGCGCCACATCAATGCGGTTGTCGGAGCAGACCTCTGGTGCGGTCGCCGAACTGGCCCGGACATGCCACACCACCGTCAGCACGGTCCTACAGGCGGCGTGGGCGCTGCTGTTGTCATCGCTGACGGGCCGGCACGACATCGCCTTCGGGTCGGCGGTCGCGGGGCGTCCGGTGGAATTGGCCGGCGCCGAATCGATGGCGGGGCTGTTCATGAACACGGTGCCGGTGCGGGCGCGCCTGACCGCGTCCACCACCGTCGCCGAACTGGTGCGCCAACTGCACGAGACGAACAACGCCACCCTCAACCACCAACACCTGGCGCTGTCGGACATTCACCGACTCACCGGCCACGACCGGCTTTTCGACACTCTCTTCGTATTCGAGAACTACCCCATCGACACCGCGATGCTGTTGGCCAGTGACGGCTTCGCCATCTGCGACGTCAGCACCCACGACACCACGCACTACCCACTCGGCCTACAGGTCTCCCCGGGCGACGAACTGAGCATGCGGCTGCACTACCGCGCGGATGTGTTTGAGGTGGCCACTGTTGAGGCGCTGGCTGTGTGGTTGGGGCGGGTTCTGGAGGCGATGGTTGCTGATTCTGCGGGGCGGGTGTCGGGGATTTC